>Ga0076930_100038_pt1 | contig 221630 bp, 184 predicted proteins | sample HotLakConsoUCCRE_FD_71149 | JGI IMG/M metagenome (GOLD analysis project Ga0076930, IMG submission 71149) | Hypersaline microbial mat communities from Hot Lake, Washington, USA - Hot Lake Consortium UCC-RE (version 3) (version 3) ...
GGCGGTGAGGTTTCCCACATGCCAAAACTCCACTTCTGAATCTGGATGAGGTTTAGCCCCCTAAATCCCGCAATTCTGGGGGACTTCAGAGAGCGATTCTTCCCCAGAATGGGGGGGCAGGAGGGCAAAATCATACCGCTATTCAGCCACGCCACGCCAGCGGTGGCCTCTATTGCCAGAGGCGATGGGTCATGTTGAAAGTTTGGGCGATTTCCTCAATGAGTCCCTGGTCGTAGGGTGACAGCTTTTTTTGCCAACTGAGCAGGCGCTCCTGGGTCGTCCGGCGATCGTGGCAGACATTATTCCAATCGGTGGTGGAGGGTAAGTCGGCATCACAGCGATCGCCCTGGGTCCTGAAGCCAAGCGCCGTAATCACCTCGCCAAACGCTTTGCCGTGGGAAATCACCAGGTCTTCATAGCGAATCATGATGCGGTTGCGATGATGGTCAAACCGGATAGTCTCTTCCAAAAATCGTTCCGTCAAGCAAAAATAGGCGGCAATGCGTCCCACTGCGGAGAGTTTATCAATGGCCTCAATGTCGCTTTGCCACTGACGAAAATAGCGATATCGACCATCTTTGACCTTTAACAGTTGATCAACCAGAGATAATTGATTGAAACTATCTTCGGCAAAATGCCCTCCATCCAAAGTTTGTATGGAGGCGATGACGGCACGGGGATCACGACAGACGTGGATGATGGGGACCCCAAAGGACTGGGCGATCGCATTTAAACAGAGAGAAGCCCGCGTAAATTTGGTCACGACCGTCAACATGAGGCAATCCCGCAGGGACTTACGGCGATCGCCATACATCCGCATGACCAGTTGACCGCGCAGCGCCATATCAATCACGCGCTGCGTTTGCGGAAAGGCGGTCAATGACTCGGGGGCATACGGCATGAATAAATTGGCAAAGCGGTAATCGTAGCGGGGGGGCGCAAACTCAGGCAGACACCGTTTGATGCTAAATTCGCGATGGGAGTTATAAGCCGCTGCTCCGTGGTAGTTAAATGGCTCAAACACACTGCGCGCCTGCAGCATTCTTTCTAAGGTCTCTTGCAGCCAAGTCGTGCCACTGCGCCAAAAGCCGTTTACCAGAATGCGGCGATGGGGGGGGACCAACGTGCCGTTGAGGATGTCTCCTAGATGACAAGCGTAAGTATATGCTTTGTTCACGGGATAACCTTGCGCGCCAAGTTTTATACAAGCAAAGTAGCCCCGTCGCGTAAAGATTTGAATCATCCCAAAGTAAGAGAGTGCTCAAAAAATATTGCAAAGTCTTAATAGAGAAACGCCCATGAACCCAGACTGGTCCTATCCATTTCCCCCGCTATATGCGGGGATCTTGCTCAAGCGTTATAAGCGTTTTTTGGCTGACATTGAGTTGGATACGGGAGAAGTCATCACCGCGCACTGCCCCAACACCGGCCCCATGACCGGGGTTTGTCACATCGGTGGACGGGTCATGGTGTCTTACAGTGAGAACCCCAAGCGCAAACTGCCTTACACCTGGGAGCTAGCGGCAGTGAACGATCCGGTCACGACTTGGGTGGGGGCGAATACGGCGCTGCCTAATCGGGTGATCAAGTCGGCGTTAGCAGCCCGTCTGATTCCAGAATTGGGCAACTATGGCACAATTCGCCCTGAGGTGAAATACGGCTCTGACGGCAAAAGCCGGATTGACTTCTTGTTAGACGAAGAGGGCGATCGCCCCATTTATGTCGAGGTCAAAAACACCACCTGGGCCAAGCAAACCCTGGCCTTGTTTCCCGATACGGTGACCACCCGAGGACAAAAGCATCTCAAAGAAATGACTGACCTGCTGCCCACAGCGCGATCAGTCATGCTCTATTTCATCAATCGAGGCGATTGTACAGAATTTGCCCCTGGAGACGAAGCGGATCCAGAATATGGCGCACTGTTACGGCGAGCGATCGCGGCGGGGCTCGAAGTTTTACCCTGCCGGTTCAACGTCACCCCTAAAAAGATTCAATACTTAGGATTGGCGAATCTCGCTCTATAGCGGATAGATGGATCCCGCTCCGGGTCGGCAAAACCGGCATCACAACCAGGGAATTTACAAAACGTTACAGAATCCCTAACTTTTCCAGGGGGTTTGAGAAAAAAATCGGTTGTGCAGGTAGTTCAACTGAGTTTCCACAATCCATTACCGACTTTTCCTCAAGATGTGGCCGTTTTCCACAGGTTTTCCACAGGAGATCGGTTAAAGCGACGAGAACCGCAGGGCGGCATCAACTGACTTTTCCACAAGGCGGTGAGGGTGGCAGCGATCGCTGAGCCGCCCAAAATTTCATAAAACTGGTCTCAAAGTCGCTTGACTTGGTAAATATTAAAAAAAACAAAAGACGCTTTAATACAAACGTTTCGTTGACAGGTAAACCCCCTCTTAGCGCACAATGTAGCGACCAGGAAACGCGAGTCCGGTAACGGGTAACCAAGATATTCATCATCGCGATCGGGAGTCATCTGGGAATGCCTGAAATCTGCAAGTCACTGCTCTCGTTATGCTTGACCGGAATGACTTCAAGGTTTGTTTTTTTTTTGATTCTGTAGGGAGCATCTACATCCTGCTGCCCGACACAGCAATTTTCAGTTGCTGTGCTATTTTATGGGCCTTTAATAAACTTTGTTTGAGATAACTGTCGATATTTAGTTAGGAGCAAAAGCATGTATCGTTGTGTGAGTATGTTGTCCGAAATTCCCGAAGATTTGCACCATTCTTTAGCTGATTTCCTCGAAAAGCATCCTGATTGGGATCAAGACCGAGTATTTTCTGCGGCCATTTCTTTGTTCCTTTTGCAAAATGGCAGAAAGGATAAGGAAACTTCAAAAATCTATTTAGATACACTATTTGGCATAGCCGCTTAGGGCTATTTAAGCAGGCTTTCAAAGCGGACATCGTCTTTGTTTTCTGAAAGCCTGCTGTATGCTGAGATTTTGAGATGCCACTTTGAGATCAGATACGACTTTAAGGTCAACCGTGAAAGTCTCTTTTTTTGAGAGACTCAAAAGTTTTGAGGATGTCTGTAATCGTGGATGCAATATCGGTCAAATCTTGGGCGGTAGAAAAGCTGTGGGCGCTGGGGCCGATCGCAATCAAGGGCACCGGATTGAGCGTATGTTTTGAGGTCGAGAGATCTTCGAGATTGCCATGATCGCTGGTGATGACCAGGGTGACGTTCGCCGATAGATTTTCCACAATGTTTTCCACAAACTGGTCAACCTGCCGAAATGCCTCAACGGCGGTTGTCCAGTGCTGCCGATGACCGGCGTAGTCCGTCAAAAAGCATTCAAACAGGGTGAAGGTGTGACCGGCTCCCAGGTGCGCCAGTCGAACCCCCGCTTCGCGAGGCGCAATGGGCGGAGCCGCAACGCCTCGCGCCGCCGCCCATTGCCCGGTGATATCCCAAAAGATGGCCTGGCCGCGCTCATATTCGCTCTGCATGCGAAAGGGCAGACGGGCGGTGAGATTGACCAGGGTGCCCACCGCATAGCGCAGGCGACGCTGAGCGATCGCCTCAAAGTAGGCCGGGGAGTACAAATTGGCCAGGGTCGCGGTGCCCCCCAGCGCCATCACTTGCCGAAATAGGTTGTGAGTCTCGATTAACGAGCGGAGCGAACCGTTGGCAAAGGCGGATTGGTGCTGCCCCCGAAACTTAGCCGCATTCATGCCGGTGTAGAGCGTAGTTTGGCCGGTGGCGCTTTGGGGCAAACCGGGCACCCCCAGGCAGGCGTCAATGGGTTTCGCCAGCAGGGTCGGCTGCTCTACCACCAGGGGGGCCACCAGCGGACTCCCCAAAAGCTGACTCAGAAAGGGCGCGTGCTCAGGCTGGGCCAGGGGATTGTGAGGATGGGGGTCGCCTAAGCCGACCCCATCCAGGAACAGCAGGATAAATTGGGGGCGATCGCTAGCGTTGGGAAAAACCATAAAGGATTAGCAGGGAACTCGGAACCGTCGCTCAGTCCGCAGTGGGGACAAGGCAACGGGAGGCAGGGATTGCGCCAGCGCGGACAGCAACAGGCATAAGTCATGATACGGGTTAAGGCCTCATGGCCGCATCACGTGCCTGTAGAGCCGTCGTCAGCCAGCGGCTGCATCCCCTCGTTGCTCTCAGTGGCGGCGGGGGGAGCGCTGCTCGCAAAAGCGCGCGGCACTTTATCCAGGGCTTCTACGGTGTCGAGTTCGTCGCCGGAAGCGGCCCCTAAATCCTTAAATTTGCGAGCGGTGACCAGCACCCGCGACTCCAAAGACCCGACGACTTTGTTAAAAGCGTCGACGCTACTGTCTAGGCCCCGGCGCAGTTTCGCCATGTGGCTAATCAGGGTGTAGGTGCGATCGTACATTTCTTTGCCCAGGTAGCTGATTTGTTGGGCATTTTCGGCCAGTTTTTCCTGCCGCCAGCCATAGGCCACCGCTTTCAGAAGGGCAATCAACGTGGTGGGGGTGGCGAGAATGACGCGCTGGTCAACGCCAAATTCGATCAGGCCCGGATCTTGCTCCAACGCGGCGCTAAAGAAAGTTTCACCGGGCAAAAAGAGGACGACAAATTCGGGAACGGCCTGAAACTGATCCCAGTAACTTTTGCTGCCGAGTTGCGTCAGGTGGGTGCGGATCTGCCGGGCGTGGTGCTGCAGGCGATCGCGCTTTTGGGCCGGGTCGTTGACCTCCAGCGATTCCAGATAGGCCTGCAGGGGCGCTTTGGAATCCACAATAATATGGCGCTGATTGGGCAGTTGAATCACCATGTCGGGCCGCAGCCGACCATTTTCGGTCGCCACTGACGCTTGCTGATGGAAGTCGCAGTATTCCACCATCCCCGCCATTTCCACCACCCGCTGCAGCTGAATTTCGCCCCAGCGGCCGCGTACGGTGGGCGATCGCAGCGCTTTCACCAGATTTGCCGTTTCGCCCTGCAGTTGGGTTTGGGCCACAGCCAGGGATTTCACCTGCTCCGTCAGGGTGCTGTAGGCCGCGGTGCGGGCAGTTTCCAATGCTTGTAGGTGGGTCTTGACCTGTTGTAGCGAGGTCTGCAACGGATTCACCAGGGCGACGATTGCCGCTTGTCGCTGGCCCAAATCCCCCTGAGCCTGAGTGTGAAATTTCGCCAGTAGGGTTTCCGCCAGTTGCATAAACGACTGGGAATTTTGCTGCAAGGCTTCCGCTGAGAGCGCTTTGAAAGTGTCGGTGAGCCGTTGTTGCGCTTGGTCGAGCAGGGCTTGCTTTTCTTGCGACAGGGCTTGCTCTTGTTGCAGGCGGGTTTGCAGCTCTGCCAGGTGCGATCGCGCGGTGACGTAGTGGGTTTGTAACTGCTGCAGTTGGGTGTCCCGCTCCCGGAGCTGCTGTTGGCTCTGGGCCACTTGTTCTAACTGGGCTTCAGCGGTGGCTCGCTGGGTGGCCTCTTGCTGGAAGCTCTGTTGCAGAGTTTCTAGCCGCCGTTCGCGATCTTGCACGCGGCTTTGCAAGTCTTGAATTTGGCGATCCTGCTGCTGCAACCGCTCGTAGGTGCTGGCGCGATCGGCGACGACCTTGGCCTCGGCCTGAGCCCGCCTGGCTTGCCATCGAGTTTGCCACCAGAGACTCGCGATCGCCCCCCCGATGCCAAAACCGACGCAGCCCCACAGCAATCCCTGCACCACACCCACCCTGTAACCGTTCTCCCTAAGGTAGCAACATTTGTACTAACTCTCAACGGGGCGATCGCGTTATCTAACTGACCGCAAGCACGCCAGGCTTTCGCTAAGCTACGGGACGGACTGTTTACCGCAACGATTCAGCATGACGACTCCGCTATCAGACCGGCCCCGATCCCAGTGGTTTGAGCGTACGGTGCCCCGCTTGGCGACGTTGGGGCGCGATCGCTATCACTGGCTGGCCCACAATCCTGAGCACCAGCCACCCCACGAACTGACTCAACACATTCCCGAAATCAACGAAATTGAGCTGGACAACAGTCAGTCGCAGGCCACCGCCCGCGAGGGGCTGCACGTCGCCGCCTGGAATCTGGAACGGGGGCGGCACTGGCGCGAGGCGGCACAACTGCTGCAAGCGCATCCTGGGTTGCAGTCCCTCGACATTCTCTGCCTCAGCGAAATGGATGACGGGATGGCGCGATCGCACAACGAGCACTCGACCCGTGAATTGGCGCTGGCGCTGGGCATGAACTATGCCTATGGAGTGGAATTTTTGGAGCTGTCTTTGGGGACCCCAGAGGAACAAGCGCAGACCCAGGGCGACAACGATCGCGGCTATCACGGCAATGCGATTTTGTCGCGACTGCCGTTGCAATCTCCCCGGCTGCTGCGGCTGCCCGGTGGAGAACGTTGGTATGATGCCGCCGAAAAACGCCTGGGGGGACGCATCGCGCTGTTTGCCGACATCCAACTGGGGGCGCAAGTCGTGACGGTGGTTTCGACCCATTTAGAAAGTGGTCCCGAAAACCAGCAGCGGCGCACCCAGGAAGGACAGCTCATCTTACAGGCGATCGCGACCCATTACGGCGATCGTCCGATCATCCTTGGCGGCGATCTAAATGCCGCGCCCACTACGCCGGTCATTCAAGCATTGCGGGCGGCGGGCTTCGCGGTCGAAGAGAGCAATGACCTCGCCGTTAGCACCTATCAACTCCAGGTCAATGGCCGCATTCAACCCGGCAAATTTCACATTGACTATGTGTTGACTCGCGGCTTAGCGGTTGCCCAAGCGCCGCCGCCAGCGGTCATCATGGCGGCTTATCCCTGTGAGCCCACGGGCAAAATGCTGAGTGACCATGCGATCGCCACGACCCATCTGCGGTTGTGCAGTTCTGTGAGTCGCTAGGGAATTGCCATTCCTGGGTATCATCGCCCTGGCGGATCCGGCGGCTCAGGCCAGAAGAGCGGTGTTATGCTTTGGGGGCCGGTTGCGATCGCCCCCGTTATGAAACGCCCCTGGACCTTTCAAGTATTGTTGCCGTTGGCGCTGCTGGTGCTCTTGGCGGTGAGCTGCGATCGCCTGTTGCGCAACCTGCGGGGCGAAACCGAGCAGCCCACCGTGGCCCCCGTGGAAGAAACGACCGCCGACAATGCCGCTGGCACCCAGGCCACCAACACTACCAGCAATGGTCAGGAATTGGCCAATCAAACGACCGGCGTTGCCCTGACGTTGCCCGAGAGCTGGTCAGAAGCCAGCGGGCTAAACCCCTCGGCGGACTTGCAGGCTAGCGATCCAGAAAACGAACTCTATATGATTGTGATGGCAGAGGAATCGCCCGCCCTCATGCGTCTCGGACTCCAGGAAAACGCCGCTAAGTATCGGGCCTTACTCAAAGATCAGTTATCGGTCTACGAAAGTGAATCCCCCACAGAAGTCGCTTTCATCAATGAAAACTTTGCCTCGCAATACGAAATCAGGGGGCGGCTAGAGGACGGGACCCCTGTGATCTACCTACACACGACCGTAGTCACGCAAAATCGGTATTACCAAATTGTAGGGTGGACGACCCCCGACCAATATGAGGCTTACCGCTCGGAGCTGCAAAACATCACCTCAACTTTTCGGGAAATTAGCGCGTAGATGGCCAGAGTCGACGCACGATATGGCCTAATAGAAAGGGTGAAGTACGAATTAGAAACTGACGCATGATGGCACGGCAACTTTTTCAGTGGCGACGGTGGTTATTGTGGGGACTCGCGATCGCCTGTTGCTGGTTGCTCAGCGCTCCGAATGCCTGGGCCGGACTCAATGACGATCACTACGACGGCAATATCTTCGCCCTTTATGCAGGCAATGGCTCGCTGGTGCCCCCCCGCATACCCCTAGGCCAGTCTCTCCGGGATGGGAGACCCACGCTGTTGGTGTTTTATGTGGATGACAGCGCCGACTGCAAACGCTTTACATCGGTGGTTTCACAGTTGCAGGCCCCCTATGGCCGGGTCGTCAACTTTATTCCGGTGATGGCCGACTCAATTCCGCTGCAGGACAGCTTTGAACCGAGCGAACCGGGGTACTACTTTGAGGGCTCGGTGCCGCAAACAGTGGTGTTTGACCAGGCAGGCAACGTGCGCCTGAACGAAACGGGGTTTGTTAGCTACGAAGCGGTGGATGATGTGATGCGCGAAATCTTCGACCTGCTGCCGCGTTCCGAATCGGTGGAACTGCGTCGCCGCCCGGTGAATGAGGTCAATAGCGAGCTAGTCGAATAGTCATCAGGCGAGGCGGGGCAGACAGGACGAGGGACCCGGTGCCTCGGGGATGACCTCAATGTTTCGGGTATCCCAACAGGGATCGGCTCCCTGGGACAGATTTTTTCTCCGGGTCAGGGGCTTAACATGGGCAAGTTGGGGCGCGACTATCCTCCGGATAGACTGACGTCAACGCATTCCCGAGATCATTCACCAGGGGGGCAAGCCCTGTCGCACTCGCAGCTTAAGCGAGGCGAAATATGAGATGGCCCTGCGCGACCAGCTCCTCGAAGGAGCCCAGGAAGTGATTGTCCCCAACGCTGATCTGGCGACGGAGTTAGCCCATCTCTGCCAGGTCACGGCGGCGATCGCCCAGCATGATCATCTGGACTGGGAGACGATCCGCGCGGTGCAGGCCCAGCGGCGGCAGGATCGGGCCGACTTTCGCCATCGCGTTTGGCTCGCTGCCATCAACGACGGCTAACCCAGCCCTGCCGTCAACCGAGAGGTGATTTCCCCGCCCCTCCCTTAGACATGGAAATTCAATCAGTTGGGATAGCCGTCTCGGCTGTTCCTTGTCCAGTCAGGTCTATCCTTCCCGGCAATTGGGGGTTAAATAATCCTCATTCCTTAAGGCTCATCGGCTTTGCGCTGGCGAAACTTTTGCGCTTTTTGCTGCAAATTTTGAAAATAGTCGGTTTCCGTAATCTCTTGGACTTCCTTGGCTTTGCGGGTCTGGTCAATCTCGATTTTGAGGTCGCGGATTTGCTGGCGCAAGCGCTGTTGGCGGGCAATCACTTCGTTCACCATTTTTTGGAATACCTGACCCAGTTGACCCAGTTCGTCCTGCCGTTGCATGACCTTGGCCAGTTTGCGCGATTCGGCTCCCTCTAAGTCTTCAGCGGTTTGAATGTCATCGGCGGCGAGCTTTTCCGACAGTTTGGCAAGACTCTGCACCGGCTGCACCACCAGCGGTTTGAGCAGCGCATTGAGGCAAAAGAGGGCGATCGCAAAAATCGCCACATACAGCCCCATCACCCACGAAAACGCCCGACGAGCGCCGTGAAAGACTTCTGCTGCTGGAATGTAGACAATTTGCGTCCCCAACACCTCATTGAGCTGCCAGTTAAAACCGTTTTCGCGGCCATACTGGGCCAGCATCGCGGGCGGGGCGTTATCGGGGGTACTGTGACATTCCAAACAAGACGGGTCTTGAATGCTGATCGGCAAAGCACTGAAAAACATCAAGCCCTGATCCGACAATTGCCGATAGCCCGAGTCAGTGAGTTTATCAGGACTTCTCCGAAACTCTTCGACGAGTGCCAGTTCAAACTCGTCGACCAAATCATCGGGGTTGGTCGGATTCAAGACGGCTTCTTTGTAGCGATAGTCAAAGTCACCTCCTTGCTGATTCACCTCCGACAACAACTCAAAGGTCCGCCGGGCCGAATACGCCGGGATCATCTCCGGCCAGAATTCGTTAGCGTTCTCATAGCGCTCAAGTAAGGGCAGCACTTCTTGATCGGTGTAGCGCCGCACCGCCTGCATTGACTCCATCAGCATGACCCCCTCGGCAGCCACCTTATTTTCAACTTGATACCGCAGCGCTTTTGATAGGGCCAAGCCCCCTACGGCACTGCCCACGACAAAAATGAATAACAAAATTAGGGTAAATTTCGGCGCAAGTTTGAGTCGGTTAAACATAATTGCGAGGTAATGAGTGAGATGAACCGGATGGATTTGATCCGCGATCGCCAACCGGAGACAGCTAGCTCACGGATAACCCGCCGCCAGCTAGGGAGATGACTGGCCCCCCTTGGCCCAGCAGTCTGGTTGCCTCTAATCCTACAAAGCTCCCTCTAATGATGGTCACTCTCCCTGAAAGTGATCGGAAAAATTTATGATCGCTAGCTAAAAGTTGATACCGTTTCTAGCCGCTAGTCTGCCGTTTTTGGTGGCGCTGTCGTTGCCGCATGGCTTGCTTGGCTTGCTTTTCGGGCGTCATTTCGCCATAGCAGTGGGGACAGGAAATGCCCGGTTCGTAATGGGGGTGGGCGCGATCGCTCGCACTGACGGGATGCCCACAGGCGTAGCACAGGTCATGGCTACCCGGTTGCAGGCCATGCCGCACCGCCACCCGCTCATCAAAGACGAAGCATTCCCCTTCCCACAGGCTCTCGGTTTCAGGCACCTCTTCCAAATATTTAAGAATGCCGCCCTGCAGGTGATACACCTCTTGGAAGCCCTGTTTGAGGAGGTAGGCGGTCGCCTTTTCGCAGCGGATGCCGCCGGTGCAAAACAGGGCGACCTGGGGATGCCGCTGGGGATCGAGGTGGCTGGTCAGGTAGTCCGGCAGTTCGCGAAAGGACTCGGTCTGGGGGTTCACCGCGCCTTTGAACGTGCCAATGTTGACCTCGTAGTCATTGCGGGCATCCACCAGCACCACGGCGGGGTCGCTGATGATGCGGTTCCATTCGGCGGGGGGGACGTAGGTGCCGACCCGTTCCGTGGGGTTCGCCTCCGGTCGTCCCAGGGTGACGATTTCGCGCTTCACCTTCACCTTCAGGCGTTCAAAGGGATGCTCGTCCGCCGTGGAGAACTTGGCGGTGAGGTCGGTGAAACGCGCGTCCGATCGCAACTCGTCCAGCAAGGTTTGAATCCCCTCATCGGTGCCGGAGACCGTGGCGTTGATGCCTTCTGAGGCCAGCAGAATCGTGCCGTGCAGGGCTAACGCCTCGCAGCAAGTCTGGAGCGATCGCTGCAGTTCCGCACAATCCTCAACGGACACAAACTTATAAAAGGTGGCAACCACGACAGGCATGAGGCTCAAGGCTCCAACGGGGAACTCCGGTTTGACAGACCATCTTCTATTCTACAAACGATATTGCCGGTAAACCTGAGCGGCGGCGCGATGCAGCAGCGAGTGGCGATAGACCAGCGCGGCCATGTCTTTGTCGTAGCCACCGCCGATGACGCAGGCCACAGGATACCCTGCCGCCACGCAGGTCTCCAGCACGTAGCGATCGCGCTCGTACAGCCCCGTATTGGTAAGGGCCAGCTTGCCAAGGCGATCGCCGCCATGGACATCGGCCCCCGCGTCATAAAGCACCAAATCGGGTTTCACCTGACTCAGCACCATCGGCAGATACGTCTGCACCTTGGACAGATAATCATCATCGCCCAACCCCTCGGCCAGCGGCACATCCAGATCACTCATCTGCTTCTGACGGGGAAAATTCACGGCGCAGTGCATCGAGAAGGTGAACACCCGCGGCTCATCGCGAAATATCCAGGCGGTGCCGTCTCCCTGATGCACGTCCAGATCAAAAATCAACAGGCGCTGCACGCGGTTTTGAGAGAGCAGGAGGCGGGCAGCGATCGCCAGATCGTTAAAAATGCAAAATCCTGACCCGTAGCTGGGAAAAGCGTGATGGGTGCCCCCGGCGGTATTACAGGCCAGCCCCTGACTCAGCGCCAGCTTCGCCGTGAGAATCGTGCCCCCCACCGCCGTACAAGTCCGCTTCACCAAATTGGGACTCCACGGCAATCCGATGCGGCGCTGGGCTGGTTCATCCAGTGTGCCGGTGCAGTAAGCCTGCACATACTCAGGGGTGTGCACCTGTTCGATCCAGCTTTGGGGCGGCGGCCCTGGCTGATAAATTTGGTCAGCAGTGACTACCGCATCTTGTACCAGCAAATCTTTCAGCAGGCCAAACTTGGGCATCGGAAAACGATGCTCCGGCGGCAGCGGCGCGACGTAGTCAGAATGATAAACAAGCGGCAGGCCAGTCAAGGCTCGAACCCAGGGGGCGTGAATGGATTCTTTAATCTTTACGCAAGATTAAACCGATCGGGTCGGTGCTGCGAATGTCGCGTCTTGACGATGGTATCGCCACCTATCCGATCGCTTCAGCCTGCACCAGATAGCCGCAGCGGTGCTCGCCTTCCACTAGCCAATGGGTGCGCTGCACAGCACAGTCGGGCAACGCCCTTTGAAACATTTCTAGCTCGTGTCCGCAAACACTGGGAAAGTTTTCGGCGATATGGGAAATGGCGCAGTTGTACTCGGTAATCATGTAGCACGGACCCGTCGCACAGATTTCGCCATCGGGTTCTACTGCGTGCCATTCGGCCATGTAGCCTTCGGTCTTGCGCAATTTGACCAGGCGCTCTACCCGCTCTTCGATCGGGCCTTCCCCGACTTTTCGGCGATATTCGTCAGCTTTGCGTTCCCATTGCTTTTGCAGAATGGTCTGCACCTGATCTTGGCCGACGGTGTCAGCTAGCGTATCGAGCAGCGAAATGGCGAAATTGTCATATTGGGCGGGGAAGCGATCGCGTCCCTTGCGGCTGAGCTGATAGAGGTGATTGGGCCGTCCCATGCCGGTTTGCACCGTGCGATGCTCAATTAAGGCTTCGGCGGTGAGATCCTTGAGATGGCGGCGAATCGCTTGGGCACTCACCCCCAACGACTCGGCCAACGTCTGGGCACTAGCTTCTCCTCGCTTGAGCAAAAACTGCAGGATGTCGTCTTTGGTGGAGATTGGCTGTAGAGAAGTCATGTTTGCAATCGGATCAACGCTGACGAACTAGCAATCTGGCAGACGGCATCCGCAAGAATGCAACAAGAGCGATGCCGACTCACTGCGAAACTCACGGGAAGCGCGATCGCCCAAACTCATAGGAGATAGATGCAGCAACGGCGGCTCGCCGAGCTGATGTCACCTCCATCCTGGCAGCTTGCCTGCCACTTTAGCAACATTTTGGTTGTTTTACTTTGACAACATTCATGTTGCTAAAGTAACCTGAAGATAAGTTGAGCAACTTACACAACCTGTAGGTTGTTTTAATTATAAGATTGAACAGTCAAGACGCCACCCATTTAGAAAGTCCGATGCAAGATACTCAAGCGACTACTCAAGCAACCGAAAAAAACCTCGAGCTGATGCGAAATTTTGCGCAAAGCTATGCCAAGCGTACAGGCACTTACTTTTGTGCTGACTTGGGCGTAACGGCTGTCGTTCTAGAGGGGTTGGCGAAGCACAAAGACGATCTGGGTGCGCCACTTTGCCCCTGTCGCCACTACGAAGACAAAGAGGCCGAAGCCAAAGCCACCTACTGGAACTGCCCTTGCGTACCGATGCAAGAGCGCCACGAATGTCATTGCATGTTGTTTTTGAAGGATGACAATCCCTTCGCGGGCGATAAGCAGGAGATTTCTTTCGACGAAATTCGCTCCGAAACTAACAAGTATTGATGTTTGATGGATGCGATCGCGGTTCTGTGTTGCAGGGCGATCGCCCATCCTGAGTTCACTGTTGTAGATACCCCCCCTTCTACGTTTATGACTACTTCCGTCCGGTCACTGGTTAGCGAACCCTATAAGTACGGCTTTAGAACCGACATCGAAGCCGACGTCATTCCTCGCGGACTTACCGAAGACACGGTTCGGCTCATTTCTGCCAAGAAAAACGAGCCAGAATTCATGTTGGAGTTTCGCCTCAAGGCTTACCGCAAGTGGCTGACCATGGCGGAGCCGGATTGGGCGAACGTCGGCTATCCCCCCATTAACTATCAGGACATCATCTACTACTCGGCTCCGAAGCAGCCAAAGAAAAAGCTGAACAGCCTGGATGATGCTGATCCAGCTTTGTTAGAAACCTTCGAAAAGCTCGGCTTGCCGCTGTCAGAGCAGAAGCGGTTGGCCAACGTCGCCGTCGATGCGGTGTTCGACAGCGTTTCTATTGGTACGACCTACAAGGAAAAGCTGGCTGAGGATGGCGTGATCTTTTGCTCCATTTCCGAAGCCCTAGAAGAGCATGCCGACCTGGTGGAGAAGTACCTGGGCAGCGTCGTGCCCGTCGGTGACAACTACTTCGCCGCGTTGAACTCCGCCGTCTTCAGCGATGGCTCTTTCGTCTACATCCCCAAAGGCACGAAGTGTCCGATGGATCTGTCCACCTACTTCCGCATCAACAACGGCGACTCCGGCCAGTTTGAGCGGACGCTGATTGTGGCGGAAGAAGACAGCTCCGTGACGTATCTGGAAGGCTGCACCGCCCCCATGTACGACACCAACCAACTTCACGCGGCGGTCGTCGAACTGGTGGCCCTAGACAACGCCGACATCAAGTATTCCACCGTGCAGAACTGGTTCGCCGGGGATAAAGATGGCAAGGGCGGCATCTACAACTTTGTGACCAAGCGCGGTCTCTGCCACAAAAACGCCAAAATCTCCTGGACTCAGGTAGAAACCGGCTCCGCTATCACCTGGAAATATCCCAGTTGTGTGCTGCTTGGCGATAATTCCGTCGGTGAGTTCTACTCGGTAGCGCTGACTAACAACATGCAGCAGGCCGACACGGGTACCAAGATGGTCCACATCGGCAAAAACACCCGCAGCACGATCGTGTCAAAGGGCATTTCTGCCGGGAACTCCAAAAACAGCTATCGCGGTCTGGTAAAAATCGGCCCCAAAGCCGAAGGCGCACGGAACTATTCCCAGTGCGACTCGATGTTGATTGGTGACACCTCCAACGCCAACACCTTCCCCTATATTCAGGTGCAGAACCACACCGCGCAAGTCGAGCACGAAGCTTCCACCTCCAAAATCGGCGAAGACCAGTTGTTCTACTTTGCCCAGCGGGGCATTTCGCCGGAAGATGCCGTGTCGATGATCATCAGCGGCTTCTGTCGCGAAGTGTTCAACGAGCTACCGATGGAGTTTGCCGCTGAGGCCGACAAGCTCATGGCCCTGAAGCTGGAAAACACCGTGGGATAAAGCAGAACATGGGCATCACGTATGTCGAAGTTGAGTTGGTAAGGGGAGACGACCTTGCTCTTGTCAGAGCTGGCTATATCAACCCAGAGCAGGTGAATCAAATTCGCGTCCTTGCTTTAGTAGACAGCGGGGCATCCATGTTGGCAATTCCGCGATCGCTGAGTCAACGGCTCCAGTTAGCCAAATTAGATGAGGTTAATACCGAGTTGGCCAATGGCGAAGTGATGCAGGCTGACGTTGTCGGGCCGATTGAAGTGCGTTTTCAGAACCGAAAAACCATCGTCAACGCGGTCGTCGTGGAAGCTGACACCGATGTACTGCTAGGCGCTATTCCAATGCAGAGCATGGACGTCATGATTGACCCAAAGCGAGAGCAGCTAATTGTCAACCCTGATAGTCCCGATCGAGCCTATATGTTGCTTAAGTAGGGCGGGTATCGCCCACCAACCCTGAAACCCACCTAGTGAATTTGATGTAATTAGGATCGCTCAACCAGAACCATGATTAACGAGAACAGCGAAGTCATTTTGTCCGTGCGTGACCTGCACGCCACCGTGGACGGCACCGAGATCCTGAAAGGGGTCAACCTAGAAGTGAAAGCTGGCGAAATCCACGCCATCATGGGCTTGAACGGGTCCGGCAAGAGCACCTTCTCGAAAGTGCTGGCGGGGCATCCCGACTACGAAATGACCCACGGCGAAATTCAGTTCAAGGGCACAGACATTTCCGAGCTAGAGCCTCACGATCGCGCCACTGCTGGCATCTTCCTCGCCTTCCAATATCCTCTCGAAATTCCCGGTGTCAGCAACCGCGACTTTTTGCGCGTGGCTTTCAATGCCCACCGCAAATCCCAGGGCGAAGACGAAATGGATGTCTTCGACTTTGATGACCTGATTGAAGAAAAGCTGGACGTCGTCAAAATGGACGCGGCGTTCTTGGATCGCAGCGTCAACGAAGGCTTCTCGGGCGGCGAGAAGAAGCGCAACGAAATCCTGCAAATGGCACTGCTGGAGCCCACCCTGTCAATTCTGGACGAAACCGATTCCGGTCTGGACATTGACGCTCTAAAGACCGTCGCTGGGGGCGTCAATCAGCTGGCGAATTCTGACAACGCAGTGGTCATGATTACCCACTACCAGCGCTTGCTCAACTACATTGTGCCGGATTACGTGCATGTCATGGCCGATGGTCGCATCATCACCACAGGCGGCAAAGAACTGGCCGAGCGGCTGGAATCCGAAGGTTATGAAGACATCATGGCAGAGCACAAAGTGGAGGTGGCAGTGTAATGGTAATTCAAGTTTCCAACTCCGAAACCTCTACCCAGCCGACGAAGCGGGAGCAGCGGGAGGCGTATCTTAAGTCTCTGCTCAGCACTGCTCAGGCCCATGTGCCCGACGCGCTGGCATTTTCCGACTTGCGGGCAAAAGCTGAGGCGATCGTTAACGAGCACACCTTCCCCTCCAACCGGGACGAAGACTGGCGCTTTACCGACTTAAGCCCGATGATCTCAGTGCCCTTCCAAGCGGCGGAGAGTCCCTCTGAAATTGATATGGGGGCGTTAGGTCCGGTGCAGATGCCAGAAGCGATCGCCCGCATCGTCCTGGTCAACGGCCAATACAACGAAACGCTGTCAGACATTGACCAGCTACCTCCTGGTGTGGTTGTCGGCAACCTGGCAAATCTCAAAGATGGCACTCTGGGCGACCAGCTCACCGCTCGCCTCGCGATGTCCAACGGTGGTCACGAAGTCTTCACCGCGTTAAATACTGCTGGCTTCCAAGATGCAGCGGTGGTATACGTGCCCCGCAATCAGGTGGTCGAACAGCCGATTCAGGTCGTGTACTTGTCTGTAGCTCGGGCTGAGCCGATCATCGCCAATCCCCGCTGTATGGTCATTGCCGAGTCCGGCAGTGCCGTGACGGTGGTCGAAGACTTCTTCGGCGCTCACGATCGCGACCATTTCAACAACAGCGTCACCGAAGTGTGGGCTGACGACAATGCTCAAGTGACCCATGTGCGGCTGCAACGGGAAGGCGCAGGCACCTTTCACATCGGCAAAACCGCCATCGCCCAAGGGCGCGATAGCCGCTACACCACCATCCCCGTGATGCTGGGCGCACGCATCTCGCGGCACAACCTGGAGGTATACCAGCACGGGCCGCAGACTGATACGAATTTGTATGGCCTGACGGCGATCGCCCAATCCCAATTAGCCGATACCCACAGCCTGATTGCCATGAATCATCCCCACGGCACTGCCGATCAGTTGCACAAGGCGATCATGGATGACTCGGCCCATGTGGTCTTCAACGGCAAAGTTTGGGTCTCTCAGGGGGCACAACTCACCAATGCCCGGCAGCTCAACCGTAACCTGCTGCTGTCGGGTAAGGCACGAGTCGATACCAAACCGGAACTCGACATTGTGGCCGACAATGTGAAGTGCGCCCACGGGGCCACGGTGAGTCAGCTCGACGCCAACGAAGTTTTCTACTTGCAAAGTCGCGGCATTGACGCCGAAGCTGCTCAGCGGCTCTTGATTTACGGATTTGCGATGGACATCCTCGATCGCATTCCCGTTCCCTCCCTGCGAGGATCGCTTACCCACACTGTGACGGGGCGATCGCGCTAGCTAGGATGATTGTAAGGTTGCACTATATATTCCATTGAAACTGGCATTATGACTCTGGCTCAAGCCCAAGAACTGTCCCTCGCTGCTAAAGTTCGTGATGACTTCCCGATTCTCCATCAGGAAGTGAACGGGCAGCCGTTGGTATATTTTGACAACGCCGCCACCTCGCAAAAACCCAAGCAGGTGTTGGATGTCATCAAGCACTATTACGAGCTGGACAATGCCAACGTCCATCGGGGTGTACATGCCCTCAGTGCGCGGGCAACAGATGCCTACGAAGGCGCACGGGACAAAATTGCCGCCTTTATCAACGCGGCCTCGCGGGACGAGATTGTCTTCACTCGCAATGCCAGCGAGGCGATTAACCTGGTGGCCTACGCCTGGGGCATGAACACCCTGCAAGCCGGGGACGAAATCATTCTCTCGGTGATGGAGCACCACAGCAACCTGGTGCCCTGGCAGTTTGTCGCCCAGCGGACGGGCGCGGTGCTCAAGTTCGTCGGTCTGACGGACACCCACGAGCTGAATATGGAGGAGTTGCGATCGCACCTCTCCGACCAGACTAAGCTCATTGCCGTCAACCACGTTTCCAACACCTTGGGCTGCATTAATCCCGTCGAGGACATCGTCGCCCTGGCGAATCGCTACGGGGCGCGGGTCCTGATCGACGCCTGCCAGAGTACCCCCCACATGCCGCTGGATGTGCAGGCGATGGGCTGTGACTGGCTGGTGGCGTCTGGTCATAAGATGTGCGGCCCCACGGGCGCGGGTTTCCTCTACGGCAAGCTGGACTTGCTTCAGGAAATGCCCCCCTTTATGGGCGGCGGCGAGATGATCGCCGATGTATTCTTGGATCACTCCACCTACGCGGAATTACCCCACAAGTTTGAAGCCGGTACGCCAGCGATTTGTGAAGCGATCACCTTGGGCGCGGCGGTGGATTATTTGAACGCGATCGGCATGGACAAAATTGCCGATTACGAGCACGAACTAACCGCTTACCTGTACCAGCAAATCAACCAAATTCCCCACCTGACGCTGTACGGTCCCCAGCCCAAGGCGGACGGTTCCGGTCGGGCCGCGTTGGCGACGTTCACCGTCGATGGCGTCCACGCTCAAGACCTCTCGACCCTGTTGGATCAGTCGGGCATCGCCATTCGCTCTGGGCACCACTGCACCCAACCCCTGCACCGCATTTTGAACGTCACTTCCACCGCGCGAGCCAGTCTGTATTTCTACAACACCCGCGACGAGATCGACACGTTCATCGCGGCATTGAAAGATACGATCGATTTCTTCGTCAGCGTGTTTGACGACGATTGAAACTTTGTGGGTGCAGCATGAGCGAAACGTATCTAAGAGATTTTAGTTTGTGGGTTGACCAAACCGCTCAACTGCTGCGGGAGCACCGTTGGCAAGAAATTGATGTGCCCAAGTTAGTGGAAGAAGTCGAAGATTTGGGCAAAAGCGAAAGACGGGGAATTGCCAGTCAACTCATTCGGCTGCTGCGGCATCTGCTCAAGTGGCAATATCAGCCTCAACGCCGCTCAGATAGTTGGTTGGACTCCATCACCGATGCGCGGACGCAAATTGAATTGATTATCGAAGATAGCCCGAGCCTCAAAATCTATCCCGCCGAAAAGTTAGCAGAGAGTTACCACCGCGCCCGCCGACAAGCCGCGAAGCAGACGGAAATCGATATTTCGGTGTTTCCAGAAGCCTGTCCCTATCCTGTGGAGCAGGTATTAGCAGAAGATTGGTTGCCAGAATGCGCTTTCGAACCGATGGAGCAGGCGGCAGGGAGGCTATTTTACGGGAGCGATCGCCACTCAACTCCCCACCGCAACATCATCCCTCTGCCGTATCCGCACTGATTTCTGCACCGCTACATCCGGAATACCCACCAGCCAAGAATCTTGCGAGGAGGTTTGATAGATGGCTTCCTTGACTACGACCCGGTATTTGGGACGTAACTGTGGCCCCAGGTGAATGGCAATCGCTGTAATCAGCCGATGATACAAATTCGGCCAGGAACGAGGATGTTCCAAATAGGGATCCATATCGGGTAATGGCGAAGGCATCGGCAGGTCTGGGGAAGGGCGTAATGTTATTGTAAGCAGCGATCGCGGGGCTCGAATCCAATCATAGAGGCAGGGTTAAATCAGCCGGGTCTGACTGCAGCCTTGATGAGTGGGGGCGATCGCCGCCACCATCCCTCGATCTGACGCCTTGGGGCAGACTTTTCAGAAAATTTACCGGGGTAGATGTTTAGATTTGCGAAAATTTGAGAACACTAGACCAAAGCATAAGTATTTATCCGGGAGTACGATCCCATTCTTCTTATGACGCAGTGGCCCTCCATCAGCATTATTGTGCCGACCTATCAGCGCGAAGCCGTGCTTTGCAGCACCCTAGCCGACGTGCTGAAGCAAGACTACCCCGACTACGAAGTCATCGTGGTGGATCAGACTCGAACCCATCAGCCCGAGACGCAAGCCTATCTAGATTCGCTGATCGAAGCTGACCAGATTCAGTACTACCCACTTTCCTGGGCCAGTCTGCCCGGTGCGCGGAATTATGGAGTGGAGCGATCGCGGGGCGACATCATCCTCTTCATTGACGACGACGTAGAACTGCCAGAGGGCTATCTCCAGGCCCACGCTAAAGTTTTTCTGGAGCAGCCCACAGTGGGGGCGGTAGCGGGGCGCGTCTTTGACCGCATGAAGCTCGGCGACGATCCAAACCTGACCATCGAGCAGTTGCCCCCCGAAGCGATGGACCCCGGCATTGCCTGGTATCACATCGATCTGGTGCACACTACCCAGCCCCAGCAGGTGATCAGCGCCCGAGGCTGCAATATGTCCTTTCGGCGCGAGGTCTTTGCCAAACACGGACTGCGGTTTGACGAGCGCTTTCGCGGCAACGCGGTGCGCGAAGAGTCCGACTTTTGCCTGCGTCTGCGCCAGACCGGCTACATCGTGTGGTACTCCCCCGAGGCCAACCTCGTTCACCTGGGGGAAGAGACCGGCGGCTGCCACGATATCAGCACGCGATCGCTGGCCTACCAGATCACCTTCTACCACAACCATTTCCTCATGGGGCTCAAGAACCTCACCCCTGGCCAAGGTCTGCGCCTCTACGCCAAACTGTTCGACTGCCACGTATTGGGCCATCCCCCCTGCAACAAGAGCGGTTCCCCCATCAAAATCGTCACCCGCTTTGGCTTCTACTGTCTCGGCTTTCTCGACGCCGTGGGCACCTTAATCAAAACCGGCAAGCGGCATCGCGTTTACACCACCCCCGCCGACACCCCCATGTCACTCTCTGCCCAATATTGAGTTGCTAACTCACTTGCTTTACCCACGACAGCAGGGGACGGTTCCTTTAGAAGGAACCGTCCCCTTGGCCCCTCCAACGCCCTGAGAGGAAACGTAACCATGAGAGTCTTGGTCGCCAGTCATACCTACATTGTTGACCTGAATTGCGAGAAGTTTCGCACCCTGGCCCAGGAGCCGGATGTGGAAGTCACCGTGGTCATCCCCCAGCGGTGGAAACCCGGCGGCGTGCAAAACCGCATCATCGAGAAGAAAGCCTGGCAAGATGGCCGCTTTCGCGTCGTGCCGATTTCCAACTTCAGCCAGAACAATCAGGGCATGCTGACCTTTGGGTTGGACCTGGTGAAGCTGCTGCGGGAGTTTCGCCCCCACGTCATTCAAGTCGAGCAGGGCTCTAAGGGCTTGGCCTACGCCGAAATGATCACCCTCAACCGGCTGCTGGGGCTGCACGCTAAAATGCTGTTCTTCACCTGGTGGAACCTGCCCTACAAGCTGAAATTCCCCATTTCGCTGCTGGAAAAATACAACCTCAGCGGCACCGACGGCATCATTTCCGGTAACCAGGACGGGGCCGATATTTTGCGCGATCGCGGCTACACTGGCCCCATCCGCGTCATGCCCCAACTCGGCGTCGACGAAACCCTCTTCCGTCCCCAACCCCAGCCCGAACTGGCGGCACAACTGGGAATCGGCGCTGAGGACTTCGTCATCGGCTTTGTCGGACGTTTTGTAGAGGAAAAAGGACTGCTGACCTTGATGCAAGCCCTCGGGCAGCTGAAAGATCACCCCCACGCCTGGAAATGCCTGCTGTTGGGACGCGGCCCGCTGAAAGACGACTTGCAACAACAGGCGGTGGAACTGGGGATCAGCGATCGCCTGCGCTGGGTCGAGAGCGTACCCCACGACGACGTGCCCCGCTATATCAACCTGATGTCCACCCTCATCCTGCCCTCCGAAACTACCTACAAATTCAAAACCATGACCGCCGTCGGTTGGAAAGAGCAGTTCGGCCATGTGTTGATTGAGGCGATGGCCTGTCAGATACCCGTTATCGGCTCCGATTCTGGCGAAATTCCCCACGTTATTGGCGATGCTGGCCTCGTCTTCCCCGAAGGCAACGCCGACGAGCTGAGCGATCGCCTCCGCACCCTGATGGACTCCCCCGACACCCGCATCGACCTCAGCAAGCGAGGTTACGACCTAGCGATGGAAAAATACACCAACCGCGCCCTCGCCCACCAAGCCCTCGATTTTTACCGAGAACTGGTGGCATGAATACAGAATTAAGGCTGGTGAGCGGTGCCCACCCTACGGTAAATCAAGGGTTTCAGCCATGGCAAATAACTTGTTTAGGGCCATTCAGCTATTGTCAGATCCTGGAAAACCGCTTGCGGTCTGTAGGCCTGCATCACCGATCGCTAACCGGGGCGATCGCCACAAACACTCCACCAAAATGCACTTTCGTGAGGTCCAGGACGGCGGAACGTCCTGGTTGATGGGGGTCTGGGGGAAAGCAAAATTTCCCCCAGTCGCAACGGCCTGGGGAAGCCCCGAATGGTCGCCTTACCTGACTGCCAGGCCCCAAACCAAAATGTGACCGCCAGCCATCCCCCACCCGTCCCGCCATCGAACCCTCCCAGCCATGAGCCAGCCCCTCAAAATCCTCCAAATCGTCCCCTCCATCTCCCTTGTCTATGGCGGCCCCAGCCAGATGGTACGCGGCTTTTCCCAAGCATTGTCCGCCGCCGGAGCCGACGTCACCATCCTCACCACCGACTCCAACGGCGATGTGGACGAAGCCCCCCTCGACAGGCCCCTCGGCATCCCCGTCAAAGAAGACAACTACACCGTCTACTACTTCCGCTGCTCCCCCTTTCGCCGCTACAAATTCTCCATTGACTTGCTGCGCTGGCTCTGGGAGCACGCCCCGGACTACGACATCGCCCACGTTCACGCCCTCTTTTCCCCCGTCAGTTCCCTCGCCGCCACCGTCCTCCGCCAGCGTCATATCCCCTACCTGATGCGCCCCCTCGGCACCCTCGACCCCGCCGACCTCCGCAAAAAAAAGCAGTTCAAACAGCTCTATGCCGCCGTCCTCGAACGGCCCAACCTCGCCGGGGCCGCCGCCATCCACTTCACCAGCGAGCAAGAGGCGCACATCTCCGAACGCTTTGGCACCGAGACGCCGGGCATCGTGCTACCGCTGGGCGTCGTGCCGCCGCCGCCCGCCACCACCGCGATCGACGTATACGAGCAGTTCCACATTCCCCACGATCGCCCCCTCCTGCTCTTTATGTCGCGCCTTGATCCCAAAAAAGGCATCGACCTGCTGCTGCCCGCCCTAGAAGCCTTACAGCAGGAGGGATTGAACTTTCATCTCGTCATGTGCGGCGCAAATCCCCAAGATCGCAACTACGAACGGTCAGTCCACCAGCGGGTGGAGCAGTCACCGCTACGATCGCACGCCACCCTCACCGGCTTCGTTTCCGGCGATCTCAAAGCCGCCCTGCTGCAAGCCGCCGACCTGTTCGTCCTGCCCTCCTACTATGAAAACTTTGGCATCGCTGTCGCCGAGGCCATGCTGGCCGGATTGCCCGTCGTCATCTCTGACCAGGTGCACATCTGGCAGACCATTCAGGATACGGAATCCGGTTGGATCTGCGAGTGCACGGTCGACTCCCTCACTCAGCAACTCCGCGCCGCCCTCCAAGCTCCTCAAGAGCGCACCCAACGCGGCCTGAACGCCCAGCACTGCGCCCAGGATCACTACAGTTGGACCGCGATCGCGGAACGCGCGATCGCAACTTATCAACACATCCTTTCCGGGCACCTTGCACAACTGCCTTTTTGACCGCCCTGACGCTCATCTAAAACGAGTCAAGCAGACAACGATGTCCTTGAAATAAATCAAAATCGTTCTTTGCCAGAGATTTCACACCCATATCCTTTTTTATTACCTACCTAGAGCACCGGTACAGTATGGCTAAAAACCCGGTTTCTTCGGCGCGGCTCTAACGGCATAACCGGCTTTTTGGCTAAGAAACCGGGGTTCTGTACCGAAGTTCTAGTAACAATTCTGCAAAATAGCGCTACAGATCGAAGAGTCCCCACTGTTGCTACCCCCTTGATCAAGAGGCGTTGGAGGAAGCGGTTTGATCAAGATGGGTAGTCGAACTTCAAAGAATGGGTATAAGCCAGCCCCTGAACTTGCAAAAACCATCCAAAAACTGGGCGCTACACTGAAATTATGCAGCGTAGTCAGGTTGATATGAAGCTGAACACAGGACTGGTGCTAATCGGAGTTGGAGCAATTTTGGCTGGTGCGCTGCTTTTGGGAGCGTACAATGCGGCTTCAGCTCCTCTGCCTGAGGGCTTTCCAGAGCCGACCCCCGATGGCGCGATCGCCATCAAACAGTACCCGGCTTACCGGGCTGCGACAGTTCAGGTGACGGGACGTCTAGCTGATGCCCCGTCCCAAGGATTCTCGCCCCTGTTTAATCACATCAGCCGCAACGACATCTCCATGACCGCTCCGGTCGAAACGCGCTATCCCCCCACCACCCTGCAGGCAGACGCTTCGACAGAAGGGCAAACAGCCGTGTCATTTCTCTATCGCAGCTTAGACATTGTGCCCCAGGAAATTGCCCAAGACGTCCAGGTAGAAGACATTCCGCCCATGACGGTGGTGAGCTTGGGGATGCGCGGTGGCTATAGCTACGACAACTACATTAATGGCATCGCACAGTTACAGGCTTGGCTGGCCGAGCATCCCGAATATGTGGTCGCTGGCCCACCCCGGCGCTTTTTCTACGATGGGCCATTTGTGCCTGACTTTCTCAAGCGCAACGATATTCAGATTCCCGTGGAGCAGCGTTAACATTGATGGTTATGGTTAAGATTGTCATCCACTTAGAGCCCTTCAAGCCGCTTTTAAGTTAAGTAGGAATTACCTCCTCGGCACGGGATATGCCCCATGGTGTTTCTTTGCAAGCAATTTCAACATGATTTGATCCCGCAGGCGCATTCGTCGGCAGAAGATTTGGCCCTGGTGAGTCAGATCAAGGAGTTCCGAGAATCGATGTTTGGGCTGTTGCAGCAGAAAATGACTGAAACCATGGCGGCTCATCCGGCTGTGGAAAACGAAGAGCAGTTGTATCGACAAATTCGCCATACTCTGGACAGCTGTCCTGAGATCATGACGATGCATCAGCTTCGCGGGGAGTGGCAAGACCGCCTCTGGGCGAAAGTATTGGAGGAAATTGAGGCCGATCGCCTTCGTCTCGAAACGGCTTATGCCAGCCATCAAGCGGGCAGCGGTGAATTAGCACTCGCTGCCAACCTCGATGTGCCCCTGCATCAGCGCAAGGCAGACATTCATCGCATGCCAGGGGGCTATCACCAAGACCTGGACGCCGATCCGTTTGGAACTGGCTTGCTATACGACCACGGCACCTTTTTGTATGGACGGGGCTGGTTTGGCCCCCTCAATGACGAGCTCGGGCAGACGTTGATTTATCAAGTGCTGGCACCGCACTACCCCCACCTGAGTCCCCAGCATATTTTGGATTTAGGATGCGCGGTCGGTCATAGCACGTTGCCCTATACCTCGGCTTATCCCGATGCCCAAGTGACCGGAATTGATTTGGGAGCTTCGCTGCTACGCTATGCAGCGGCGCGGGCGAGGATTTTGGGGAAATCAGTCCGGTTTGCTCAGCAGAATGCGGAAAGTACCGATTTCCCGGATCAGTCCTTCGACTTGGTGGTCAGCCATATCCTCCTCCATGAAATTCCAGGGGTGGCGCGACAGCGAATTTTCGCTGAGAGTTACCGCTTGCTCAAACCAGGGGGCATCATGGTGCATTTAGAAAGTCAAATGTTCATGGATCCGCCCAATCTAGTGGCCCGTTATTTTCGAGACACAGAGGTTTGGGCGAATTCGGAGCCCTATCTAGCTTCATCGAAGTTTGAGGACTTTCCCCACTACGCTTTAGAGGCTGGGTTTGCACCGGAGGCGTTTCACGTCCATCCGGTCCTTGGTCACTCTGCCGCTCAAAATGGAGACACCACCCCGCGATGGATCGCCTTCTGTGGTGAGAAAATATAGCGCTAAGCGATCGCCCGGTTGAAGCGATCGCGATAGTGATGGGCTCAAACAAATCCGTCAGCTAAGCCGATGAGCCATTGCCCGAAGCCGACCCAGCAGGCTCAGAACTCAGAGAATAGAGATGCTGAGTTCATGCTTTTCATCTTCTGGAATCGTGTGCGACAGCTGATTTACGCTGCTTTGACAAGATAATCGCTGCTGAATTCTCTTCTCCCATGCTCGCCCCAAGCAGGACTACCCTACAATTTCTACAGTGAAGACATCCTACGGAGCGGCAGGTCATGTTTAATATCGGCTGGACGGAAGTGATTTTAGTGTTGGGGGTAGGGCTGCTCATTTTTGGCCCCAAAAAGATTCCTGAACTCGGTAACGCTCTGGGCAAAACCTTGCGCAGCTTTAAGGACGAGTTGAACACCACCGATGTCGAAGAGACGACCTACATCGAAGAGGATGAGGAAGAGCGGGTGTAGGACAGGGCATGCCAGGATCGGTAGGAAAGGTCTTGGGTGCTGGGTGAAGCTGCACCGCAAGTATTTAGGCAAGCTACAGGAAAATAATCTCCCCGAGTAGGGGCGCAATGTCTGCAACCTTGGGCGACAGGTAAATTCGTTTTCAGAAGTCTCCTTGTCCCGCCAGGGATGGGGACCCTCTGGGAAAACGGTTACCTGTGAAACCGGTGACTTGAGCTTGAGTCCTCATTTGTGAACATTACCAGAGGCGATCGCGGCTATCGCAGGGCATATTTGCGCACGGCGACCAGACTGCCTAACAGACCGATGAGGCAACCCAAACCCAGCAGGGCAGACGGCAGCAGGATGGTTTGTTGAGGGGTGAGCTGCAGACCATTGACGACGAACTGGATAAAGTCGGGCTGCTGGTTGACCAGTTCGTAGAGAAACTGGTGGATGCCGGTCAACAGGCCCCAAGCAACGCCCGCCCCCACCAGCCCAAAAAAGGCCCCCTGGAGGATGAAGGGCAGGTAAATCCAGATATTGGTCGCGCCGACCAGTTGCATGACTTCAATTTCTTGGCGACGGGCCATGACAATCAGGCGAATCGTGGTGGTGATGACGGCGATCGCGGTCAAACTCAAGATGCCAATGACAAAAAAGCTCGACCACCGCAACCCTTGATTGAGCTGCTCAATCCGTTTGACGGCTTCGTCGATATAAAGGACGTCGCTGACCCCTTGCATATTTTGAAGCTGCGCCGCGAGTGAGGGGACAGCTTCAGAACGGCTCGCTTTGACCCGCAGGGCATCGACCAAGGGGTTGCCTTTGAGCTGATCTGTAGCCCCGGCGATGTCAGAGATGCCCAAATCGGCAACCAACTCTTCCCAGGCGACCTCCTTCGAGATAGATTCCACCGCAGTGACTTCGGGTAGGGCTGACACGACCTCCTCCAGGGAGGCGGCCTGCACCCCGCTGTCGAGATAGACGGAGACTTCTAGCTGGCTGCCAAATTGATTGAGTAAGCCCTCAAGTTGCCAACTGGCTTGCAAGCTAATGCCAAAGAGAAACAACAGCACGGTCATGGTGCTGATGGCGGCCCAATTCATCCAACCGCCCCGCCGTAATCCCAGCAGGGTTTCTCGAATCAGATAGTCAGCTTTGGTAAAAGCCTTAAACATCACTCACAACCAGGAAGAGAGTTGTCCCGTTTACCCATGCTTCAGTTTTGCGGCGCGGGCGAGGAATCGCGATCGCCCTATTTTAGAAGCTGATTGTTCAAACGGAAGCATTGACATCAATCGTCTGCCCGATATCCATCCTGGACAGCGCGTGGTCTGGCAAACGGGTAGGCACCTCAAACATACGAGAGTATGGCCCAAGTTAGGGGGCGAAAGCGGACCTTGTCAAGCCAGTGCAGCGAAGGTTTACAGAGCGATCGCCTAATCTATGAACCTGCGCCTGGCAAATGATGGACAAGGGGGCTAGAGCCCGAGAATGAGCTGCGGGCGTTGCTGAATCCAGGAATGAATCGGTGCAGCGGATAGATTTTGTCAGCCCCTTAAATCCCCAATTCTGAGGGACTTCAGAGATCGATCCCCCCCAGGATGGCTATATCCAAAAGTCGCTGTATTACTGACTCTCAGAAGGTTTCAAGGAGCGATCGCGGTCGTTTTACGGGCTGTAGAACCTCACCTAACCTCTCCTTGTGAAGGAGAGGAACCGGAACCCTGTCAGATTTGGGACCAATGGTTCACCAGCGTGTGAATCAACCTCTCCTTCACAAGGCTGCCGCTTATACATAAGTTTCTAACTGACTGCTTTCAGTGGTTTAGCCCCCTAAATCCCCCAATTCTGGGGGACTTCAAACTCCGGTCTCCCCCCAGAATTGGGGGGACTAAGGGGGGCGAGTGCGTCGGTTGAGGTGGCAATCGAGATGTGTATAAGCGGCAGCCTTCACAAGGAGAGGTGCCGCAGGCGGTGAGGTTTTGTACACCTAAAGGTAGGCCGAAATCACCGTCTGGTATAGCGTTAGTCGACTTGTGCCAAAAGGATAGCAGGATTGGAGGGCAGGGCGGCAAGATCATACCGCTATTCAGCAACGCCGGTATGAGGCGCGGGCAAAGTCTGCCGCCGTAACCGGAGTGGCTGCCGCCTCACCGTCGGTCAAAGTTGTGACATTGACAAAATCTTCTGATACTTACTGAGGTGATTCGTCACCTCCGCTGATAGCACTCAACTTATCGCCACAAATTGATAAATCAATGATCTGCCTATTAGTATCTACGGCATAATGAATAGGCATTTTGGGGACTTTCAATCAGTTCTCAATGGTTGTACTCAGCCGCATTCATTGATTCATTAAAGAAATGTCATCGATTAAGAAACTCGTCTTTGTGACGGTGATCTCGGTGTTCTTTTTTTTATTAGGTAACCGAGTATTTTTTATTGCCGGGCCTCAGGCGATCGCCCATCAGCCCGCCCAGCCGATGACGATCGATGTGACTCGGGAACCACTGCGTAATTTGCAACCGTTGTTCCCCAAAATTCCCCTTAAGCTCCAGCCCCCGATCACCGGTGGGCAAGATCTAGATGATGCCTTCATGCGCCGCTGGTTGAGCGATCGCTCCCCCGAAATCTTTCTGACCTTTGATGACGGCCCTAGCCCCCAAGCCACCAGCGTGATTCTGGACTTGCTCAAGCAGCACGACATCAAGGCCACGTTTTTTGTCTTGGGGCGCAACGCTTTGCGCTTTCCCGAAATTGTGCGCCGCCTGGTGGCCGAAGGTCACGAACTGGCGCTCCATGCCCAGACCCATACCGATCTGTTGACCCTGACTCGGGACCAAAAAGAAGCGGAAATTGCCCGCAGTCTGTCACTGTTGCACTGGTACTTTCCCGATCTGAGGATTCGCTGGTTTCGGCCCCCCTATGGCAACTACGACCAAGAGGTGGTCGACATTGCCCACCACTACGGCATGTGTGTGGCGATGTTTAACGAAATTTCGACGGACAGCAGTTCATCGGCGGCTGAAATTGCCCAGGTTGTACTCACTGGGCAGGGCAAGATCATTGTGTTTCATGATGGGCAGTGGCCTCGCCCCTCGCCCCTCACAGAGGCCGAATCTCGCCTGATTGAAGGATTGGCAACCTCGGTCGGTCAGGTCAAAGCCCAGGGTGCGCGGTTTATGACCTTAAGCGGCCAGTTCGATCGATTTTGCCCGTAAGAATTCGCGGGAAATGATATTTCCAGATGGCAGGGGGTGGTTGGGTGCTGGGTGGTTGGGGGATTGGGTGGTTCAGGCGTAGGGGCTGGGCATTGCTGACCCCGAGCAAAGTCGGCGCTTCAGAATATCCTCTAGCGACCACAAAACCTGCCTGCTTAAGCGTTAGCGCGGGGGCGTGAACGGAGGGGGATGGTGTTTAGCAGGGGGTGATGGGGGGAGAGCGATCGCCCCTCGCCGTCGCCCCGAGCAAAGCTGCTAACTCAGAATTTTTAGCTTTTGGTCGGAATTTGCGGAAAAGTGCACCACATCGGGTTTCTGTTGCTACACTCTGAGACGTTTAGACCGATTGAGAGACTGCTGCCCCGATGGTCACGCGTCGTCTGTACCGCAACCTTGCTGCTGAGCGTCGACAACGCAAGCGTCGAGCCACTTTTCTGTCGATTGTGGCGGTCGGTGGGTTGGCCAGCGGGGCGCTACTGCTACAGGCCTTTCACATTGCTGTGGGCTATCTAGAAGTGCCGATGACTTTGGGCACCATTCGATTAGGGGAAACGCTCACCACCAGTTCTGCCTTGATCGGGCTGCAAGATGTCAAAGCCGCTAACGGTCGCCCGCAAATTTCGCCGCTACCCCAAGCACAAGAGGTGTGGGAATGTGACGTGGTCGTCGTCGGGGGGACCCTCGGGGGGGTAGCTGCTGCCGCTCATGCCATGCGGACAGGCGCGCAGACCTGCCTGATTGAGTTGACGCCCTGGCTCGGTGGTCAGATCAGCTCGCAAGGGGTGTCGGCGGTTGACGAGTCGCGCTCGATGCGCCAAATGCAAAACTTTTCGGAAAGCTGGCGAGAGTTCAAACGCCTGATTCGCAGTCAGCCCCTGAGTTTGCCGGGGTGGACGGGGATGAGCGATCGCAAGTTTATGTATGAAACCAACAGTTGCTGGGTGGGGTCGCTGTGTTTTTTGCCGCGCGCGGGAGCCGATGCCGCCAAGCAATTTTTGCAAGCGGCCCAAGCGGCCTCTCCCAGTAGTCGCTGGGCCACCTCGACGGCCTTTAAAGGCGCGGCCTTTGACACTTCAGGTCGCAACATTACCGCTGTGTATGCCGTGCAGCGGACTCCCAAAAACGAGAACTATCTCCCTCGGGGTCGCCTATCGGAAGAGCTGTATGACTGGTATGCCTGGTCCAGCAGTGAGCTGTATGACAAAAAGCCCATTCGCCTGCAACCGCCCCCCGGTCAGCGGATGGTCGTGATTGATGCTACCGATACGGGGGAGTTGGTCGCCTGGGCGCGAGTCCCCTTTCGGGTGGGCTCGGATGGTCAGGATGTGCTGGGTGAGCCCAATGCCCCCATTCGCTCTAATCCGGCTTGCACTCAGGCCTTTACCTATCCGTTTGTGATGGCGATCGTGGATGACGAGGGGGGCAGTAAACAAGCCCTGGCCCGTCTAGAAACCGGGGTACCCAAAGACGAGCATCGACGGATGTTTGGCATGGAAGGCTTTCCCATGTTCCACGATCGCGGCTTGTTTAACTATCGGCGCATCATCAGTCGGCATACCGGCGACGGGACGGTCGGTCGTACCACTACGGGCGAATTGTCCATGATCAACTGGACCCAGGGCAACGACTGGAACATCATGGACGATCCGCTGGTGATGACCCAAGATGTTTTGCAAGACACGGGGCAGTATCAGAACTGGATGGGGGGAGTCTCGATCCAGGCGCTGAAAAATGGCGAAAACCACGCCCTGCTCTTTGCCGAATGGCTGATCGATAATCAAGCCACCCCGGAGTTTCCGCTAACCTTTTTGTATGGTCCTGATGCCCCCATGTGGACTCAGTCTGGCCTCAGCATGGTGCCTTACGTTCGCGAGGGACGCCGCATCATCGGTCGCCCCGCCTATGGTCAGGAAGAATTTATGATGACCGAGCGCGATCTCCGGGTCGATATTGACGGCGGGCGAGAATTTGCCCCCACCGCGATCGCCCTGACCCACTACGACATCGACATTCACGGCTGTCGCTATCGCAACTGGCAGCCGTCATTTGAGGCGACCCGCGCCAGCGTCAACGAACGCCTTGCCCGCCCCCTGCCGATTCCGCTGGAGGCGCTGGTGCCCGTCGGGGTAGATAATCTGCTGATTGGCGGTAAGAGCATTGCCGGTTCTCACATTGTCAACGCCATGACACGGGTGCATTATGGCGAGTGGAGCGTGGGGGCAGCGGCGGGAGCCACGGCAGGGTGGCTGACGGAGAAAGCGCAACCGGCCAACCTCACTCCGGCTCAAATTGTGGTGACTGACCAGATGGGCGACCTGCAAAACTTCCTGGTGCAGCAAAAGTTGCGATATTACTGGTAAACAGACTGCGCTCAGACAGCATACCCAACCCAGAAATGCTGTTTTCAGGGTTGGGCAATGCCAACCCTTGATGACTTGGATCGCCGTCTCGGCTGTCCAACGGTAGGCTCTATAAAAAATGGCTGTTCAATAATTCTCATTCCCCAGGGGAGAGCCGTGCTCAAAGATTGGTTGCAGACAGCATTAACTAAATTTCATCGGATGGGCCGATCGCGCCAACACCCCTGGCCGCTGGTGGCGATCGCGCTCCTGTGCGGCGGTTTTCTACTCCCGCTGAGCGGTTGCCGCTTACCCCAAGTCAGTGCGGAAGACCGGCTGTTTTTGCCGGTGCAAGTGGATTTGTTGGATGTCGCGACGCTGCCCCAGCAAACCTTTGCCGACACCCCGGTGGGTGGCCTCTCGGCGCTGGCGTACGATCGCCAGCGCGATATGTTCTACGCCCTCTCGGACGATCGCGGCAATTTAGCTCCCCCGCGGTTCTACACCCTCGACATTGAGCCTGATTTCACCGATCCCGCTGCCCCTACTATCGCGTCGGTCACCGTCACTGCGGTGACCACCCTGAAGGATAGCGAAGGCAATGAGTATGAGCGCGATCGCCTCGACCCCGAAGGCCTAGTGCTCTCGCCCCGCCAAACCTTGCTGATCGCGAGCGAAGGGGTCGCCGCCAGCCAGTCACCCCCGGCCCTGAATGAATACGACCTGGAAACGGGGGGGCTCAAAACCGCATTTCGCCTGCCCGAGCGCTTTATCCCCGCTGCCGCCACTGAGCAAACCGGCACCGCGATCGGCGTGCGGAACAATTTGGGATTCGAAGCGCTAACCCTGGGGCCGACCTCCAGCGCCGGGGAGTTCGAACCCTTTCGCGTATTTATGGGGACGGAATCGGCCCTGGCTCAGGACTATGACGCTGACCCGGCGAATCCCCTCGTCAGTCGGTTTTTGCACTACCTGCTCGGCCCCAACCAATCCACCTTGATCGCCGAATACGCCTATCCGCTGGAGTTGGAACCGCTGGGAGCTGTGGTCAATGGGTTGACCGAGTTGGTCACCATTGACCAAGGGGGGCATTTCTTAGCGCTGGAGCGGGTGTATGGCATTCGCGGCTTTGAGGTGAAGCTGTTTCAACTGGCGACCGGGGGGGCAACCGATGTATCGACCTCGACCAACTTGCCGCCCCTGGAGAATATCAGCCCCATTCAAAAGCAACTGGTGCTGGACTTCTCGACCTTGGATTTGCCGGTGGCGGCGATCGATAATCTAGAAGGGATGACCCTGGGGCCACCACTGCCAGACGGCAGCACTAGTCTGTGGCTGCTCAGCGACGACAATTTTGATGATGACCAGACGACTCAGGTGTGGTTATTTCGACTTGCGATCGCCCGATAAATCTGATCATAGGATGATGCCCACTCCAGAAAAAAAGATCGCCCCAATTGCGGTTTCTGATGAGGCGATCGCGCCAACCCCGGCATGTCTTAAAGCCCAACGATTTGGCTGCAATCTCTCTCCCTAAAGAAAACCCTCCCCGCCTTCTTGGGCCTCGCAACTTTTTCAGGAAAGTATGTTTAGGGGCCATAAAGCTGATACATTAAGCGGGTATTAGCGAAGTGTTTGATGGATTCATATGAGAGTCTTAGTCATCGGCGGCGACGGATATTGTGGTTGGGCAACGGCGCTTCATTTGTCTAATCGAGGCCATGAAGTCGGCATTTTTGACAGCCTGGTACGGCGTCATTGGGACGCACAACTGTGTGTCGACACCCTGACCCCCATTGCCCCCATTCAAACCCGATTGCAGCGCTGGAAGGATCTAACCGGCAAAGAGATTGACCTCTTCGTTGGTGACCTGAACGACTACCCTTATCTGGAAAAAGCGCTCCTTCAGTTCCAGCCCGATGCCGTTGTACACTTCGGAGAACAGCGCTCTGCGCCCTTCTCGATGATTGACCGTGAGCACGCCGTTTTGACCCAGTCCAACAACGTCATCGGCAACCTCAATCTGCTGTACGCCCTGCGCGATCACTTCCCCGACTGCCATCTGGTGAAACTCGGCACCATGGGCGAATACGGGACTCCCAACATCGACATCGAAGAAGGGTACATCACCATTGAGCATAACGGCCGCAAAGATACCTTACCCTATCCTAAGCAGCCGGGCTCTTTCTATCACCTGTCGAAGGTGCATGACTCTCACAATATTCACTTTGCCTGCAAAATTTGGGGCCTGCGGGCCACCGACCTCAACCAGGGCGTCGTGTACGGCGTGCTAACCGAAGAAACCGGCATGGATGAGCTGCTGATCAACCGCCTCGACTACGATGGCGTTTTCGGTACCGCCCTCAACCGTTTCTGTATTCAAGCGGCGGTGGGTCATCCCCTCACGGTGTACGGCAAAGGCAACCAGACTCGCGCCTTCCTTGACATTCGCGACACCGTGCGCTGTGTCGAAATCGCGGTGAGCAACCCGGCAAATCCTGGAGAGTTCCGCGTCTTCAACCAGTTCACCGAAATGTTTAGCGTGAATGACCTGGCGCAGCAGGTGCAGAAAGCCGGTAGCACGCTGGGCGTCAAAGTCGAAGTCAAAAATCTGGAAAATCCCCGCGTTGAGGCCGAAGATCACTACTTCAATGCCAAGAACACCAGTCTGCTCGACTTAGGTTTGCAGCCCCATTACTTGTCTGACTCACTGCTGGATTCTTTGCTGAACTTTGCGACCAAGTACAAGGGACGCGTCGACCAAAGTCAGATTCTTCCCAAAGTGAAGTGGCGTCGTTAAGTTGACGTTCTGCTTTGTTTAGCTAAGTGTAAAGGAGGTTAGATTTTCCCACATCTTTCAGACCCCATAGGGTTTTTGAAAAGGGGAAAGTCTAATCTCTTTTTGGTTGATGAGTCGCTTTTTTCCATCCTTCGCTACGAGCTACGAGCCCATGCGTATTGCCCTATTTACTGAAACCTTTTTGCCCAAAGTCGACGGCATTGTGACCCGCCTCAAGCACACCGTCGAACATCTTCAACGGCTTGGCAATGAGGTCATGATTTTTTGCCCTGAGGGGGGCTTGAAGTCGTATCGAGGAGCCTTGATTCATGGCGTTTCGGGGCTGGCTTTTCCCCTCTATCCAGAGCTAAAATTGGCCTTGCCTCGCCCTTCGATCGGTGAGGCGTTAGAAACGTTTGCGCCGGATGTGATCCACATTGTCAATCCGGCAGTTTTGGGCATGGCGGGATTGTTTTACTCAAAAACCCTGAATGTGCCGCTGATGGCGTCGTACCACACCCATCTGCCCAAGTATCTCGAGCATTACGGGCTAGGCATGTTTGAGGGGCTGATGTGGGAGTTGATCAAAGCAGTACACAATCAGGCGCGGCTCAACTTGGTGACCTCAACCGCCATGCAGGATGAACTGACGGCCCATGGGGTGGAGCGGGTGCAGGTCTGGCAGCGTGGGGTTGATACGGAACTCTTTCGCCCGGAGTTGGCGAGTCGGGAGATGCGCGATCGCCTCACTCAAGGCCATCCCGATGCCCCCCTTCTGCTCTATGTCGGTCGCCTCTCGGCGGAAAAAGAAGTTGACCGCATCAAGCCCGTCCTGGAATCCATCCCTGAGGCACGGTTGGCGTTGGTGGGGGATGGTCCCTATCGCGAAGAACTTGAGAAGCATTTCGCCGATACCCATACTCACTTTGTCGGCTATCTGGCGGGTGAAGCGCTGGGAGCAGCCTATGCCTCAGCGGATGCCTTCGTTTTTCCCTCGCGGACAGAGACCTTGGGGCTGGTGCTGCTGGAGGCGATGGCAGCCGGTTGCCCGGTGGTCGCGGCGAATGCGGGGGGCATTCCCGATATTGTCGCGAATGGCGAAAATGGCTATCTGTTTGATCCCAAGGATGAGGGGGGGGCGATCGCGGCCACCCAACGCCTGCTCGATCGAGGGGCCGAGCGCGAGTTGATGCGCCGCAATGCCCGCATCGAAGCGGAAAAATGGGGCTGGAATGCCGCGACTCAACAGCTCGTAAGCTTCTACAACGACATTTTGAGCAATGATCGGGTGCTGCCCTCAGCCGCCTAGTAAGCCTCCGTTGCGCCCCCCCCTGCCCCGTTAACCGCCAGCTTAAAAGTGCTGGTGGTTTTTGCCTGCGGATCCGTATCGCAGTGGGATTGCCCATCGGGTGATCCCACTCCAATTTGACTTGGGGATCACAGGTTTCATTCCTGAAGTCCTGTCGTGCTTTGGGGCGATCGCGGCGAATGACCCGATCGCAGTTGCTGATAGTTTGTAACCCGCGATCGAAAATATCAACAGTGACCAAAAATATTCTCTAAGAAGCGTAACTTTTCCGTGCGAGAAGGTTAAAAATGTCTGTGGCTTTGGCTGGGGATCACGGGGGTTCAGATAACACGTTAAGTAGCTACGTCGGTCTTGCATCCCTGGGCCGACCGGGCTGATGCCAAGTGAGGTTTACCTTATGCCCACGGTTGCTGTAACGGTTCACGATAATCCTGAAGCTACTGCAGCTAAGGACCCAAAAACTAAAAAAGACGAGAGCGATCGCCGCTTCAAACGCATTGACATCACGATGAAGCGCAACCAGTACAAGCCGGATGCGCTGATTGAAGTTCTCCATGCGGCTCAAGAGGCCTTTGGCTATCTTGACGAAGAGGTCTTAGCTCACGTGGCTCATGGTCTCAAACTGCCCCTGAGTCGCGTGTATGGGGTGGCAACGTTCTACCACCTGTTCACGCTGAAGCCGAGCGGGGCTCACAATTGTGTGGTCTGCATGGGGACCGCCTGCTACGTCAAAGGCGGCGGTAAGGTCATGGAGGCTCTCCAGGAGGAATTGGGGGTGGAGGTGGGCGAAACCACACCAGATGGCAACGTGTCGCTGATGGCGGCCCGGTGTTTAGGAGCCTGCGGCATTGCGCCCGCGGTCGTATACGACGGCGAAATTGCTGGTAAACAACAACCAGAGCAGGCGATCGCCAAAATCAAAGCCTTGCTATCCCGCGAATAATCCTTGATAGAGACGCGATCGGTCGGATTTCTATCCTGGGCGATTGATCGCACCGCCATCATTGCCTGATGGCGGCCAACGTTGTCAGCCCAAACACCATTGTTGAGAGGAGACGGGCATATGGATTTAACCGAACTCAGGGAAGTTGCCCAAAAAGAGAGAGCACGCCAGCGACCCGTCCGGGTACATTGTTGTACGTCTACCGGCTGTCGGGCCGCCAGTGCGATGGAGGTCTATCGCAATCTGGAGTCGGCGGTCGAAGACCACAATTGCGGCGATCGCGTCGAGATTGTCAGCGTCGGTTGCATGGGCTTCTGTGGTCAGGGGCCGCTGGTGCAAATTGATCCCGAAAACCAGCTTTACGAGCAGGTCGAGCCGAAAGATGCCGACAGCATCCTCACCGCCACTCTCGGTGAGGGGACGGCATCGGCGATGCAACTCGATCCCCGGCACCCCTTCTTTTCCTACCAGACCCCAGTCGTGCGCAAGCACAGCGGCAAAATCGATCCCGAAAGCATTGAGGAGTACATCGCCGCTGGCGGCTACGAGCCGCTGTACAAGGCGCTCTATGAGATGACGCCAGAAGAGGTGGTCAGTGAAATTGCCAAGAGCGGGCTGCGGGGGCGCGGCGGCGGCGGCTATCCCACCGGGCTAAAGTGGGCCACCGTGGCCAAAATGCCAGAAGGCCAGAAGTACATCATCTGCAACGGGGACGAGGGCGATCCGGGCGCGTTTATGGATCGGAGTGTGCTGGAGAGTGATCCCCATCTGGTGCTGGAGGGGATGGCGATCGCGGGCTACGCCGTCGGGGCCAACCACGGCTATATCTACGTCCGGGCGGAATATCCCCTGGCCATCAAGCGCCTGCAAAAGGCGATCCAGCAGGCGAAAAAGTACGGTCTGATGGGCAGCCAGATCTTCGATTCGCCCTTCGACTTCAAGGTGGATATCCGCATCGGGGCTGGAGCCTTCGTCTGCGGGGAAGAAACGGCACTGATCCAGTCCATCGAAGGCGGACGCGGCAATCCGGTTCCCCGTCCCCCTTATCCCGCGCAAAAGGGGCTGTACGGCTGTCCGACGCTGATCAACAACGTCGAAACCCTGGCGAACATCGCCCACATTGTCCGGGAAGGGTCGGAGTGGTACGCCAGCATCGGCACCGAGAACAGCAAAGGCACCAAAATCTTTGCCCTCACGGGCAATATTCGCAACAACGGCCTGATCGAAGTGCCGATGGGCATCACCCTGCGGACGATTGTGGAAGACATGGGCGGCGGCGTTCCCGATGGTGAGGTCAAGGCGGTGCAAACGGGGGGGCCGTCTGGTGGCTGCATTCCCCAACACCTGCTCGACACCCCGGTAGACTACGACTCGCTGAAGGCAGTCGGCTCGATGATGGGTTCCGGCGGTATGGTGGTGATGGACCAAAGCACCAGCATGGTCGAAATCGCCCACTTCTACATGGAGTTTTGCCGGGGCGAGACCTGCGGTAAGTGCGTCCCCTGTCGCACGGGGACGGTGCAGCTCTACGGTCTGCTGACCAAGATTCTGAAAGGTCAGGCCACCGAGGCCGATCTAGAGCAGTTGAAGCAACTTTCCTACATGGTGCAGGAAACCAGCCTATGTGGTCTGGGCATGACCGCCCCGAACCCCGTCCTCAGCACCCTGCGCTACTTCCCCGAGGAGTACCAATCCTTGCTGGTGCAGCCCGCTTACCTGAATGGGCATGCCGCTGAACCTAAACCCATTTCGGTATAGCCGACCCCATGGAGATGTGAATTATGGCAGTTAAAACCCTCACCATTGACGGCAAAGAAATCGCCATTGAGGCGGGCCGGACGATTCTCGACGCGGCGAAGGAAGCGGGGGTGCCCATTCCCACTTTGTGCCACATGGAAGGCATTCACGATGTGGGAGCTTGTCGCCTGTGCATTGTGGAAGCGGAAGGGACGCCGAAGCTCTTGCCCGCTTGCGTGACCGAAGTGGCCGAAGGGATGGTCATCCACACGCAGACGGAAAAGCTGCGAAGCTATCGCCGCATGACCGTCGAGCTACTCTTTGCCGAAGGTAACCACGTTTGCTCGATCTGCGTCGCGAACGGCAACTGCGAATTGCAGGACGTGGCGGTGGATGTCGGCATGGATCATTCCCGCTTTACCTACCGCTTTCCCGATCGCGGCGTTGACCTGTCCCACTCGCAATTTGGCATCGACCACAACCGCTGCATTCTCTGTACCCGCTGTGTCCGCGTCTGCGACGAGGTGGAAGGGGCACACGTCTGGGATGTGGGTAGTCGGGGCGCGTCCTGCTTTATCGTGGCGGGACTCGACCAGCCCTGGGGCGAGGTGGATGCCTGCACCTCCTGCGGCAAATGCGTCGATGCCTGCCCCACGGGCGCAATTTTCCACAAAGGGGAAACCACCGGCGAGAAAACGGGCGATCGCGAAAAACTGGCCTTTCTGACCACCGCACGAGAGAAACACGAATGGACAAGATAAAATTTGCCACGGTTTGGCTGGCGGGCTGCTCCGGCTGCCATATGTCCTTTTTGGATTTAGACGAGTTTTTGATTGAACTCGCAGAGCTGGTGGATGTGGTCTTCAGCCCAGTCGGGACTGATATCAAGGAGTATCCTGACGGCGTGGACGTGTGTCTGGTGGAAGGGGCGATCGCCAACGAAGAAAACCTCGAATTCGCCCTGGAAATCCGCCGCAAAACCAAGACCCTGATTTCCTTTGGGGACTGCGCCGTCACCGCCAACGTGCCCGCTATGCGCAACATGATGGGTGGCGGGGCCGAGCCGGTGCTCAAGCGTGCCTACCTCGAACTGGCGGACGAAAATCCGCATTTTCCCAATGCGCCCGGTATTGTTCCAGAATTATTAGATCAGGTACGCCCTGTTCATGAAGTGATCCCGATTGATATCTTTATGCCGGGGTGTCCCCCTTCGGCTGACCGTATCCGCGCCACCCTGGAACCCTTGTTGCAGGGCAAACAACCGGAAATGGTCGGTCGCGACATGATCAAGTTTGGTTAGAGGCGATTGGCAAACGCCCGGCGACTTCGGTATTCAGCGGCTCTTTGAGTCTGCTACCGAGGCCACCGGGAGGGCATGATTTTCCCAGTTTGAGTTTCAATCCCCTCTTTCCGACTGCTGTAAATTCGCTCTAGACCGTGAGGAGTTATCCATGAGTGTTGATAGTAAAGAGTTTCACGACAAGTTAGAAAAGGCTCGCGCCGACGCTCGCGCCATCTGTGCTGACAAGGGCGACGGCTCTCCTGAATGTGCCGCCGCTTGGGATGTCGTCGAAGAAATGCAGGCGGAACTTTCCCACCAGCATCAGGCACCCGAAAAGAGCAACTTCGACAAGTACGTCGATGAAAACCCCGACGCCCCTGAAGCTCGGATGTACGAAGACTAAACCCGTTGTAGAGACGCGAAAATTCGCGTCTCTACCGCCCCAACCATTCCCCCACACCGACCGTCGCCGGGAGGCCATCATCCATGTCTAAGACAGTTCTTATCGATCCCATCACCCGCATTGAGGGCCACGCCAAAATCTCCGTCATGCTGGATGACGCGGGCGAGGTCACCGACACCCGCTTTCATGTGGTGGAGTATCGCGGGTTTGAAAAATTTTGCGAAGGCCGCCCCTTTACGGAAATGGCAGGCATTACCGCTCGCATTTGCGGCATTTGCCCGGTTAGCCACCTGATTTGCGCCGCTAAAACGGGGGATAAAATTCTCGCCGTCAAAATTCCCAAAGCGGCGGACAAACTGCGCCGCTTGTTGAACCTGGCGCAAATCACTCAGTCCCATGCCCTGTCCTTTTTCCACCTCAGCAGTCCTGATTTTTTGCTGGGCTGGGACAGCGATCCTGCCCAGCGCAATGTCTTCGGCCTGATCGCTGCCGATCCCGATCTGGCACGGGCGGGGATTCGCCTGCGCCAATTCGGTCAGCAAGTCATCGAGATTCTAGGTGGACGGAAGATCCACGCGGCTTGGACTGTACCTGGCGGGGTGCGATCGCCCCTTTCCGCTGAAGGTCGCGACTGGATTCTGGAGCGTCTCCCCGAATCCCTCGACACCACGCGCCAAGCCCTTGACCTGTTCAAAAATCTGATCAACGGCCCACTGAAGGAAGAAGTGCAGGTGTTTGGCAAATTCCCGTCCCTGTTTATGAGTCTGGTGGGCAAGGAAGGCGCGTGGGAGCACTACGACGGGCACCTGCGCTTTACCGACAGCGACGGGCATATCGTGCAGGACCACCTCAGCGAAGACGACTACGCGGACTTCGTGGGTGAAGCGGTGGAAGATTGGTCCTATCTCAAATTCCCCTACTACAAGGCGTTGGGCTACCCTGACGGGCTGTATCGGGTGGGGCCACTGGCCCGCCTGAACAACTGCACCCACATTGCCACCCCCGAAGCCAATGCAGAGCTGCAAGCCTTCCAAGATTTTGCGGGCGGCGTGGCAACGTCTTCCTTTATGTACCATTACGCTCGTTTAATCGAGGTGCTGGCTTGTCTGGAACAAATCCAGGCGTATATGGATGATCCCGATCTCATGTCCGATCGCTGTCGGGCCGAAGCGGGCGTGAACGAATTGGAAGCAATCGGCGTCAGTGAAGCGCCGCGCGGCACCCTGTTCCACCATTACAAAGTGGACGAAAATGGCCTGCTCGAAAAGGTCAACCTGATCATTGCCACGGGCAACAACAACCTGGCGATGAACAAAACCATCAAGCAAATCGCCCAGCATTACATCCACGGTGAAGACATCCAGGAAGGCTTCTTGAACCGGGTCGAGGCGGGCATTCGCTGCTACGATCCCTGCCTCTCCTGCTCCACCCACGCGGCGGGACAGATGCCCCTCAAGATCCAAATCGTGAACGCCAGCGGCGAGGTGATGCGACAATTGGTGCGCGATTAAGACCAGGGCGCGATCGGTTAGGGATTCGGCATATAGGGGCGAGGCATTTTCGCAATCACGGTTTGGGTTTGGGGTAACGATTTTGGCGAAAATGCCTCGCCCTTACCAGGTGGTTGGGGGCCGAAATCGGACGGCATTGGCATTAACAGGTTGCAATACAAACCTAAATTCTTTCTGCCAATGCTTATTGCCCGCCAGCAATGTGAGCTAAACCAGAATGTAGAGATCAACGAGGACGCGATCGCAATGGCGAAAGAAAATCTGTTTCTCTGCATGGGGTCGGCCTGCCACCAGTTGGGGGTCTATGACGTGCTGCCCAGACTCCAAGAGCTGATTGTGGAATATGAATTAGAGGAGGCGATCGAGCTCAAAGGTTCTTTTTGTCTAGAAACCTGTAGCCACGGCATTGTTATGAAGTTCCATGACACTTGTTTCTCCAACATCAATCCCCAAAACGTTGACATCAAATTTGCAGAAGAAATTGTTCCCCTCATTCAGCAAACTCTGGCTCCCACTCATTAACCAAAAGTCCTGAGTGACCCACTTTGGGTTCTGAACTCAAATTTCAACTCACCTCTAATTACCCCATTTAAATACCCCATTCAAAAACATAAAACCTCAGCCTCACTACCCACCCAGCACCCAAAACCTCCCCCCCTTTTTTACATCTCCACCTCAAAATCCTTATTTAAACGACCGCATTCATGGCTTCCGACGTTGTCACCACCCCCACCCCTAACCACCTCTGGCAACTGCTGTGGGAATACGATCCCAACGGCCTCGTCGTGGTCGATGCCGACCTGTATATCAAATTGGTGAATCCTGCTTTTTGTCGGATGTTTGGGGTCGAAGCAGAAGACGTTATTGGGCAACCTGCCGAAACGATTTTGGATGACATGCAGGACTTTACCAAAGTTTGGAATACGGGCACAGTTATTCGCGGTAAACCCAAGGAATATCTGCACCGCAAACTCTACGTCAAGCAAGTCATTTTTCCCATTGAAGACGAAGGCATCATCGCCTGTATCATGGTGGACTTTAGCCATGAAATAGACCAGCGCAAAGAGCTTTCTCAACTCAAACAAGAAACGATTAAAAAGGTTAATCAGGTCGTTGATAATCAGATGAAAGTTGTGCAAGAAATTGCCGGCCTGTTGGGTGAAACGACCGCAGAAACGAAGGTTAGTTTACTCAAAATCATCGAGATGATCCAACATGAAGAAGTCAATGTGTCGGTTTATCCAATCGAACCAGAGGAATAAGGCAAAGTAGCGGATGACCGTTGATAATTTCTTGGATATTTATGAAACGAGCCTGAACAAAAAGGGCGAGGAATTATGCGGCGATAAGGTCAAATTTCTCAAGGGAGAGAAGCGATCGATCGTCGTGCTTTCCGATGGCTTAGGCAGTGGAGTCAAGGCCAACATTTTGGCAACCCTGACGACGGAAATCCTGATCACCATGCTTAATGCGGATGTGCCGCTGGAAGAGGTGCTCAAGACCGTAATCGCCACCCTCCCCATCTGTCAAACTCGGAAGATCGCCTATTCCACGTTTACGATTTTGCAGGTCGATCGCGCCACCAACCGCTTCAAGCTGATCAATTTCGACAATCCCCCCCCGCTGTACGTCCACAACGGCAAGGTGGTGCCCCTGGATATGGAGGTACAGGAGATTTTGGGGCGCAAAATCAAAGTGGCGGAAGGCTACCTGTCGCGAGGAGACTTTTTGGGAGCCGTCAGTGATGGGGTGCTGTATGCCGGGATGGGCACTACCTTGAACTTTGGGTGGGGGTGGGACAACATCGCCGACTACATCGAGACGGTGCTGAAACACAAGGCCCAAACGGCTCGCACCATCGTCCGGGATGTCATCGGCAAGACCTACGACCTGTATCGCGGCGTGGTTGGAGACGATGCCACCTTTGTGGGCATTTATGTGCGCCAGAGAAATCCGCTGATGATTTTTACGGGGCCACCCCTCGATCAAGACAAAGATCAAGAATACGTCGATCGCTTCTTAGATTTTGAAGGGCGCAAAGCTATCTGTGGCGGCACTACGGGCAATATCATCGCGAGCTATCTGGGCGAAACCATCGAGATGGATCTCTCCACGATGCGCCGCGAGTTGCCGCCCATTGGCATGTTGAGCTGTGTTGACCTGGTCACTGAGGGCATTCTCACCCTATCTAAGGCCACGGAATATGTGAAAACTTGCCAGTGCGACTTAAGTCGTTTGCACTTTGACAACAACGGCGCTTATTTGCTGGCTCGCGAAATCTTGCAGGCTGATGCCATCCACTTTTTGGTGGGGCAAAGTATTAACGAGTTTTACCAAAACCCGTTACTGCCGAAAAACATTTCAATCCGGCGCAATCTGGTGGAAGACTTAGTCAACCTGTTGCGCCACTATCAAAAAGAGGTGTTTTTAGAATATTGCTAGCGGCGCGATCGCACTAAATAGATGGGCTTAATTATTTGTAGGATGTGTTAGCGCCTGCGTAACGCATCAGATCCCTATGGAATAGTGCGTTACGGCTTCGCCTAACAGCACCCTACAACATCGTTTGTTTATGTCCACCTACTTAGTAGCGCTCAGCGTAAATACGCTTACTATTAGCGATGCTAGAGGTGCCAGGTTTAAAGTGGAATCCTTCACCAGGGTAGGGAGACTTCCACCACGGAGTATTAGGCTGGCGATCGCCCCTAAGTAGGCAGTTGCAATTAAACGTAAGACGCCGTAGGTTGCGGTTGAGGAACGAAACCCAACACCCGCATGGGTTACGCTATCGCTAACCCATCCTACAGTTGAATCAGCCTAGCTACTTACTGCTTACCCAACAGGGCCAATTTAGTATCGCTATTTTCCACATTTTCCACGGGGATGGAAGTCGCGAGTTGAATGTCAGGCAAGAGCTTTTGAGCCATCGCGTGACTCTCTTCCAGCAAATACTTGAGGAAGGTGTCAGCGACGACGGAGAGTTGCTTACCAGCCAGGTTGGCGACATACCAATGACGCTCAATGGGAAACTGCTCGACATCGAGAATGGCAAATTCGCCGGTCGTCCCTTCAGAGATGATGGTGTGCACCGAGAGCACGGAAATGCCCAGCCCCCCCGCGATCGCCTGCTTGATAGCCTCGTTACTGCCCAGTTCAAGCCGCACTTTGACCTCTACATTATGCTGATCAAATAGCGACTGGATCGCCTGACGAGTCCCGGAGCCGGGTTCCCGCATGATGAACTGTTCACCGTTCAGCGCCTCAATGGGCACGTTCTTTTTACCCACGAGCGGATGATTCTTCGGGGCAATCACCACCAGCGGATTTTCTAAGAAGGGGTGAATCTTGAGGTCCGGCTGTTCCGGCGTTTGGCTGATGATGTAGAGATCATCTTCGTTGTTGGCCATCCGCTCTTGAATATTTTGGTGGTTGGTCACCTTGAGGGAAATGTCAATGCCGGGAAAGCGTTGGCAAAATGGCCCCAGCAGCCGTGGTACAAAATATTTGGCGGTGGTAATGACGGCAATTTTGAGCTGGCCTTGCTTCATCCCTTTGATGTCAGCGATCGCCATTTCAAACTGGTCTAGGCCCTCAAAGACGCGCTGGCAGGTGTCTAACAGTTGCTGACCAGCTTGCGTCAGATACAGCCGCTTACCAATTTGCTCAAAGAGCGGCAGGCCGACCGCTTTGGTCAACTGCTTAACTTGAATCGAAACCGTTGGCTGAGTCAAATAAAGCTCTTCGGCTGCGCGGGTGAAGCTACCGTGACGGGCAGTTGCTTCAAAAACTTTCAGCTGGTGTAGCGTGGCGTGAAACAACGGTCTAAATCCCCTTAGTGTGCGCCAAAGTCATCATAGACCAAATTCTATCGAATTGTCACATTTTCGGGTTTTGAATCTATGGTGAAGTCGATTTATCGGTACCATTCAGCGAAATCTAGCTTCTGGTATAGCGTCCAATCTATCCAGCTATCTTCAATCATTCAATTGAATGCAGATTTCTTTAAGATTCCAGCTATAGAAGTTTGGACTCAGTGAGGCGATCGCTCCTTAAGCGCAGAGAAGGCTAGGCCTCAAGCAAATGGATAAATTCGGTGCAGGCCCATCCCCGAGCACCCTTTTAGAACCGCCCGATCACCACCAAACTTATGTATTCGCGCTCCTTATCCCTGCCGGCGGCAAAATTCCTGGTCAATGTGTTTTAGATAACTTAGCGAACGCGACCCGCCGTTCCACAATGCAATCCTAAGCCGGAACGAGAACGCCTCCCCCTGCCAGCATCCGCTCGTTCTAGCCGCAAAAACTTTCTCGGTTAATTCTGTCTACATTCCCCCCCGCTGCATCTCCCCTGGGCGATCGCTTGAGAGAACTGGTCACCATCTTTGGGCGATTAGGGTTTCTGGGCTTTGGGGGACCGCAAGCCCACATTGCCATGCAAAACGATGAAGCGGTCGTGCGGCGACAGTGGTTAACGCAAGCGCAATTTAGTGACGGGCTAGCCGTTTGTGAAATGTTGCCCGGCCCCGCTTCTACCCAGATGGGCATTTATCTCGGCTACCTGCGGGCCGGGCAGTTGGGCGCACTGGTGGCCGGACTAGCCTTTATTGCCCCAGCCTTTGTGATTGTGGTGGCGCTGTCGTGGATTTACTTCCGGTTCCAGGCGTTGCCGCAACTCGATGCCCTCTTTTTGGGCATCGCCCCGGTCATGATCGCCATCATTTTGGGCTTTTGTTGGAAGCTGGGCAAAAAGTCGGTGCGCGACTGGCAGGGCGTTGTGATCGCGATCGCCGTGGGACTGGAGATCGGTGGGGGCGGCCTCAATCCCCTCTTAGCTTTCTTGCTCGCGGGCTGTTTGGGGCTGGTGCTCTATCGGCCCCAGAGTGGCGGTTCACCCCCAGCGGTCTGGTTGCCGTTCGGGGTGATGGCTGGCCTCCCCTTGGCTACGGTGCCGCCGGAGGTATTGACCCTATCGAGTTTTTGGGGTTGGGAGCGCATTGGGAACTATTTTGGCCCGTTGCTCGCCCTGTTTCTCAAAACCGGTACCTTGATCTTTGACGGCGGGCTGGTCATCATTCCCCTGCTGGAGTACGAGGTGGTAGAGCGGCTGCAATGGCTGACCCGCAGCGAATTTATTAACGGCATTGCGATCGGGCAACTGAGCCCCGGCCCAGTAGTGCTGACGGCGGCTTTTATCGGCTTCAAGGTGGCGGGCTTACGCGGCGCGTTAGTAGCGAGCATCAGCATTTTTACGCCTTCCTTTTTATTCATCATGGCGGGAGCGCCGATTTTGTCATCCGCCAAAATCTTTGGGTACAGGCGTTTCTCAAAGCGGTGCGGCCTGCCGTCCTGGGGGCGATCGCGGTGGCGACGATACCGCTGATGCAAACGGCCATTGTCGAGCGGTCTGCTGTGGCCCTGGGGGCGATCGCTGCTGCCATCGGTTTCCGATCCCTCATCGCGCTGATTCGCTTTCAGGTGCCGACCTGGCAACTGGTATTGGGCGGCGGCGGGTTAGGGCTGCTGACCAGCCTGATGTTCCGCAGTTCCTGCGCCTAGAACATCGGTACAGAAACCCGGTTTCTTGGCCAGAAGGTCAGTGATGCCGTTAGAGCAGCGACGAAGAAACCGGGTTTTTAGCCATCCTGTACCGGTGCTCTAGTGCATAGCTGTGTGAATGGTGGCCGAATGGGGCATTCTGATTAAAGAGATAGGCTCTGCAAGACTGCCGCCTGTAGCAACGCGGCAGCAACATACGGGGGCTGGCAGTCCGGCCCTCCCGGTTGAATCTACCCGGCTTTGGTCAACTGTCTGTCGCTGCCAGAGTGCTGTTTAATGCACACGGGTCTTTTAGCGGCTACACCCCCCTCCAGAGCGCCTGCCTGTCGATTACAGTTACCCTCTATACCTTGTTTATCTAAACGAATTTTATGATGGACACCCAAGCCAAAATTTTTGTCGCTGGACACAATGGTCTGGTTGGTAGTGCAATTGTCCGCGCTTTGCAAGCGCGCGGCTATACCAATCTCGTGTTGCGATCGAGCAAAGAGCTGGATCTGCGAGATCAAGCTGCGGTCGAGCACTTTTTTGCCGAAACCCGGCCTGACTATGTCTTTTTAGCCGCCGCAAAGGTGGGGGGCATTCAGGCCAACAATATTTATCGAGCAGAATTTCTCTATGACAACTTGATGATTGAGGCCAATATTATTCACAGTGCCTATCGTCATCAGGTCAAAAAACTTTTGTTCTTGGGGTCGTCCTGCATCTATCCCAAGCTGTGCCCGCAACCAATGCCAGAAGAGGCGCTGCTGACCGGTTTTTTGGAACCGACAAACGAACCCTATGCGATCGCCAAAATCGCTGGTCTCAAATTGTGTGAAAACTACTGTCGGCAGTATGGCGTCAACTTTATTTCGGCCATGCCGACCAATCTTTATGGCGTGAATGACAACTTCGATCTGGCGAATTCTCACGTGCTGCCAGCCCTCATTCGTAAGGTGCATGAGGCCAAGGCTGATAACGCCTCCACCGTCACGGTTTGGGGCACTGGCGAACCGCTGCGGGAGTTTTTGTACGTTGATGATCTGGCGGATGCCCTCATTTTCCTGATGCATGAGTACGATCGCCCCGAATTCATTAACGTCGGCACGGGCGAAGAGATTTCGATCAAAGAGTTGGCACTCACCATCAAAGCGGTGGTCGGCTACGACGGTGATTTAGTGTTTGACACCTCTAAGCCCGACGGCACCCCCCGCAAGTTGATGGATGTTTCCCGGTTGAAAGACTTGGGTTGGCAAGCTCAAACGGGGCTCAAAACGGGAATTGAAAAAACCTACGCCTGGTATCTGGAGAATCTCGATACGCTCCGTCGGTAAAGTGGGAGGGCAACTATGGCAAGATCAGCCGTCCTGAAGTGAGCAGGGCGGCAACTTGCTCAGCACTGACCGGGCGCGAAAAGTAGTAGCCCTGGCCGAGTTCACAGCCGAGGGTGCGGAGCACAAGCAGTTGTTCTGCGGTTTCGATGCCTTCTGCGATCGCCGCTAATTGCAATTGGTCACTTAAAGTGATGATGGTTTCGATGATGCGGTAATTGCGACCCCGTTGCCCCATCCTTTGGATAAAGGACTGATCAACCTTGAGATAATCGACGGGCAAACGATACAGATAGTTCAGGGATGAATAACCGGTCCCAAAATCATCAATGCTGAGACTCACACCTAGCTGTTTGAGAGCTTCCAACACGGCAATGGTTTCCGGCACTCGATAAATCAAGACGCTCTCAGTGATTTCCAACGTCAGGAGGGCAGGCGAGACTCCAGTCGTCGCCAGGAGGTCAGCAAGGGCAGCGGGTAACGCCTCATGGATGTCTTTGGCGGACAAATTGACGCTGATCTTAGGTAGAGCTTGCTCCGGGAACCGAGCTTCCCATTCGGCCAGTTGGACACATACCGAACGCAGCATCCAGGTGGAAAGGGTCGTAATCAGTCCTGACTCTTCGGCAATGGGGATAAAGTCTGCTGGTGAAATTTCTCCCAAACTGCTGTGACGCCATCGCATCAGAGCTTCGCAGCCCATCAAGGTGCCGGTGTCGAGGGCCACAATGGGTTGATAGACCAGGCGCAACTCTCCCCGTTCTAGCCCATGGCGCAGATCGTTTTCGAGGTGTAGGCGTTGAGCGGCGGTCGATCGCATCCCAGGGGTAAAAATTTCGTAACGCGATTTGCCATTGGCCTTGGCCTCATACATGGCAATATCGGCATCTCGCAACAGGTCTGAGGGAGATTGATAGCTCTTAGTGTCGAGAATGATGCCGATGCTGGTGGTGATGACAACAGCGCGATCGTTCAAGACTAGCGGCGTTTCTAACGTTTGCAAAATCCGCTCGGCCACCGCGATCGCTGCTTGTGGATCAGCGATCGCCTCGAGCAACACCACATATTCATCCCCACCAAAGCGCGCCACCATATCTTCTGGACGCACCACCGCAGTGAGTACCCCGGCGATCTTGACGAGCAGTTGATCGCCGACCAAGTGGCCCAGGCTATCATTCACCACTTTGAACCGATCTAAATCTAGAAACAGCAGGGCAAATTGATCGGCTTCGGGCTGTTGAGCGAGATGCAGCGCATGTTCTAAGCGCTGATTCAGCAGTTCTCGGTTGGGCAAGCCAGTCAAAGTATCATGCAAAGCATTGTGGATGAGTTGTCGTTCTGCCCGCTTGCGCGCGGTGATGTCTTGAAAGGCCGTGATCACAAAGGTGACGCTGCCTTGCTCATCGAGGATCGGCGTGGCGACAATATCCAGGTTGATCAGCCGCCCATCCACCACGACATCGACATCATCTGTGCGCACGGTTGCCCCAGCCAAGGTCTGCATGATGGGTAAGTCAGCAAAGGAAGCGACGCTCTGGCTCAACGCTGTGATGGGCTCCTGTGAGTAGGGATGGGCAGACGATGGGAGGCGTTGACTGGGCAGCAGCGATCGCCCCGCTCGGTTGATATATTGCAGCCGCCCTGCCGCATCGTGGACGGCTACGCCGATCGGCACCGCTTCTAAAAATTCCTTTAAGCGGCTTTCGCTGCGGGTGAGTTCTTGATTAAGCGCCCTCAGTTGACCAAAGAGCATTTGGAGTTGCCACGCCATCTGGTTGAACGAATCAGCCAGGTCATGCAACTCGTCAATGTGTTCTGCTTGTACCGTTTGGTGTAAATCGCCCTGGGCGATCGCCCGCACCGCTTGATTGAGCCGATTCAGCGGGCTGACCACCCACTGACTGGTGAGATAACTCAGCCCCGCCGACACCAAAAACGCCATGAGACAAAACATCAAGGTGAGTCGCCGCTGGGCATTGATTTCAGCCAGGAAATCAGACTCTGGAGCCACTATCACAATGAACCAGTTCAACTGCGAGCTCGTTCGGAGCGGAGTCACTTGTAAAAAATGCCGTTCGCCCTGTAAGTCAATGTCGAGTTGTCGGGATTGGTCGATCTGGGTGAAATGATCAGTCGCTTTTTGCAGATATTGCGCTGAGGCGCGGATTAGAGGGTCTTGACTGTCACTGGCAGACAACCGCTGGACTGACTCCCCCTCAATTCTCACTGGGTTGCGACCATCAGAACTGCCAATCAAATCCCCATCGGCTTCAAGAATATAGATCTGTCCCGACGGACTGAACTCAATACTCTCTAGAAACTGGCTGATCTGCCCTAGATCAACAATGACACTGACAACCCCCTGCAACTCCCCAGCGGCGTCTTTGACCGGTTGCGAGAGGTTAATGGCTAACGTATGCCCTTCGACTTCACTGACTGAAGTGTAAACCTCAGTCCACACGGGGCCATTGGCCTCAACGGCGGCAATGTACCAGGGGCGATCGCGGGCATCAATCTGGCGTTCAACCACCACCGCATCAACAATCTCCCCGGCATCGTCCAGCCGATGGCTGACATAGTTGCCCGCCGTCTCCGCGTTGGCGTATTCCAAAAAATAGCTGATTTGACCAGCGTCTACTCGCTGAAACATCCCCATGATGTCTCCGGTGCGGTTGCCCACGCCCACCCCTTTGACCGTTTGAAAAGTATTGAGATAACGCCAATACACTTCTTCAAGGGTGCGCACATCGCTGATATCAAGCGCCTCTTGCTGAATCGTTCTAACCGTAAGTTGGTTGATTTTTTCAGAGATGGTCAACAGTTCGCTCACATTGGAGTTGATGCGGGCAGTGGTTTCCTGACGGAGTTTGCTGGTCGCCTGATTGACCGCCCGCTGGCCATTGCGAATGGAAACCCACCCCACAACCCCAACGATGATGAACATCTCAATTAAGAAAGGTAGGGTCAAAAATAGCTGGAGTGGAATTCGATCAAAAAGACGGATTTGATTAAGTCGACTGAGCAATCGAAGACTTCTCCTCAGCAATGGGTAAACATGTCAATCATGAGAGGAACGCTTTGGGTATATAGAAGGGGCGGAACGATTGCTGGAGTCGTGTTTAACACACCATGCGGCGGCAATTGCAAGGTGCGGTACAGACATGGATGGTCGCCCCGCACGTAGCCTAAAAGTAAATGTGTCGTTATTTACCATTCTGTGCAAGCTGCTCCCCGTTAAATGAAATGGACCCATAACGGGAAGTCAAGCCTTCCCCTAGCGATCGCCCCTCATATCGTTGTTATGAATCATCCAGGTAGTTATGTCAATTTTGCTGTCATATCGAGCTTTAAAGGATGAAGCTAGGGCGTCGTCAAGACTAAGCATTAGGGCTTCGACAGGCTCAGATCGAACGTATCGGTTCCCGATCACCCTTCGACAACGCACTAGTACTCCTTGGCGAAAGTCTCCCTACCGTGGTGAAGGATTCCACCTTAAACCCTAAACCTTGCACCCTGCACCTCCATCATCGCTAATAAACCTCATCCAGATTCAGAAGTGGAGTTTTGGCATGTGGGAAACCTCACCTAACCTCTCCTTTGAAAGGAGAGGTTAGGTGAGGTTCTGCCCGATCATACAAAACTCCAGTTCTCAACTTAGACGGGGTTTAGTGAGCATATTTACGCCGAGCAGTACTAGGGAGAGTGTTCCCAGTGTTGATGACCTCATCCTGTAGGGGTTTTAAATGCTGCTCTGATATCAATACGTCCAATGCGCTCTTGGATGGCCATCCTAGCCGTCTTGAGTGACAGGTTTCTGGAAAACGCCTACAAGAAAGTTTATGACCGGGGATAGGGTGGCGTAGACCTGACGGGGCGTTGGGTTTTGTCCCTTAACTTAATCTCCTTGAGTACTCATCCATTTGGGGGTCGGTCTCCTTTCAGGTCATCGGTCGAGAACTGTGTGTAAAAACGCTGACAAACACCGCCAAATGAGCATCGCGGTTGGTCGAATGCCATGAGCAACTTTAGTGAGACTTCTATTGCATTTGACAAAATTTGAAGCTAGGTTCAGGATTCTGGCGTATGCTTGATGGTTTATTGCACATGCTTTCACAATCAAACTCAGGGAAGTGTTGGCGTGAGCCGCGATCGCCAGACTTCCAAATCATGATTGCATTGATATGCTGACCAGTGTTGACCGTTTATTGTTTGTTCGGAATGTCCCCATCTTTAAAGAGTTGAGGGATGACTTTTTGGTGCGACTGGCCTCCATTATGGATGAGCTGTCATTTCCCGAGCAGCATACGATCTTTACTGAGGGTCAAGAAGGTCGGGCCTTATACATTGTTGTGAAAGGGCGGGTCAAAGTCCATTTACAGGATGGTCAGATCTTGACCGAGCTCGACAAGGGCACTTTTTTTGGCGAAATGTCGCTGTTTGATGCGGAACCGCGATCAGCTTCGGTCACCACGTTGACCTCCTGCGATTGCCTGATCCTGACTCAGCATCAGCTCTATGAAGCGATCGATGAAACGCCGGGCATTGCGATCAACATCATTCGCGTGTTGTCGCAACGCATCCGGGAACTTAATAATGACCTGAAAGCCAAACAAAATGACCTCAAGGTGCAACAACAGGAAGCCAGCACTTTATACCGCCAGGCGGGGTTCAGTTATGCGGGGGACTCGCAGCGATCGCCCATGCTCCAGAGTCACTCGGCCATCAGTGATGGCGCTCAGGCTGAGGTCGATGAAAATGGCAGCTTCCTCTACAGCAGCTTTCCCCATTAGCGATCGGACTGCATAAATCGCCTGCCGCGATCGCCCAATCGGCATGGAGGAGCAGCCCAAATTCGGTTACAAGAGAAAGGTTGGTCAAGCAATTTTGCAATGAATTTGTCTCAGCGCCTCTGGCAAGCTAACCAAGACCTCGCGCAAGCGGCCCTTCATCATCCGTTTGTTCAGGGTCTGTATGACGGCACCCTCCCCAAAACCAAATTTGCCTACTACGTGGGGCAGGATGCCTTTTTCCTCGAAGCGTTTGCTCGGGCCTACAGTGTGGCTGCCGCCAAAGCGCCCGATTGGGAGGGGTTTCTGACGTTTCACGATCTGGCGGGGGGCGTCTTGAGCGAATTAAAGCTCCATGGTCAATACGCGCAAACCTGGGAGGTGTCGCTGGCGGCGGTGCAGCCAGGGGGGGCCACTCGCCGCTACACAGATTTCTTGCTGGCGACGGCCTGGAGTCAGGCGGTGGGGATTACCGCGATCGCGATGGCCCCTTGTATGCGGCTCTATGCTTTCATCGGGCAAGCCCTTGCCCGTCAAGGGATTCCCGACCATCTCTATGGTGACTGGGTGCGCACCTATAGCAGTGACGACTTTGAACCCCTAGCCGCTCAGCTAGAGACGCTGGTCGATCAATACAGTCCCGATAATCAGCTGGGGGCGGAGACTTTTCGCTATGCCATGCAGTGCGAGTATGACTTTTTTGAGGCTGCGTGGCGAGTGGGGGAATGAGTGGCAGGGTGGCGGGATGCTTTGGGCAAAAGTCGTCACATAGAAAAGGTGTCAATTTTCTAAGCTGGTGACCGTCGCTCCCTTTGATATCGAACAGGCTATTCCTCGGCTGCGTAAAGTTGTGGAACCCTTTCCGCCGGCGGTCATGTTTCAACTGGCGGCAGAAGGGTTTGGCTCGCTCTATGAGCAACTGGTGTCGTGCATCATCTCAATTCGCACCGATGACGAGGTGAGTGGGCCGGTGTCGCGGCGGCTGTTTGCGCAGGCCCGCACCCCGGTGCCAATGGTGCAGCTACGAGTTGACGAAATTCTCGACCTGATTCGCGATGCCACGTTTCCAGACACCAAGGCGGCTCAGATTCACGCCCTCTCCCCAAGACTGCTGAGTGAGTTTGAGAGCATTCTACCCCCGGCTCCCCAAGCTTTGAAGCAGTTCAAAGGGGTGGGGCCAAAGTGCGCCCATCTGGCGCTGGGGGTGGCGCTCGGGTATCCCTGCATCAGTGTGGATATTCACGTCCACCGGGTGACTAATCGCTGGGGCTACGTCACCACCAAGACGCCCGAAAAGACGATGGCCGCGCTAGAACAAAAGCTGCCCAAAACTTACTGGGTGGAAATTAATCGCTTGTTGGTGCCCTTTGGCCAGCATATTTGTCGGGGGCGATCGCCCCGGTGTCAGACGTGTCCCTTGGCCTACATGTGTCCCCAACTGGGGGTGGCATGAGGCTTTCTACCCTCGATAAAAGGTAGACATTCCATGTCTGAGTCTCGGTAAATCGGTGCGATCGCCCCTGCCCCTGATCTACCCTCACGATTCCCCGCTTGACTACTATGCAGAGATCCCATGCAACCGTAGACTGTTGAGGAAGCTAAAAACTTTCTCAAGGCGACACCATGCGGATCTTGTTCGTGGCAGCAGAGGCAGCCCCCCTGGCCAAAGTCGGAGGCATGGGAGACGTTGTGGGCTCCCTCCCTAAAGTACTGCGTCAAATGGGGCACGATGTCCGTATCCTGATGCCCTATTACGGCTTTATGCCCGATAAGATTGACGTGCCTAAAGAGCCCGTCTGGTGGGGCAGTGCCATGTTTAACAAGTTTGCGGTGTACGAGACGGTGCTGCCCGATACGGATGTGCCGCTCTACTTATTTGGGCATCCAGCCTTTGATGGTCGCAATATCTACGGTGGGGCAGACGAGGAATGGCGCTTTACCTTTTTTGCCAACGGCGCTGCTGAGTTTGCCTGGAATTACTGGAAGCCGCAAATTATCCACTGTCACGACTGGCATACCGGCATGATTCCGGTGTGGATGCGCGAAACCTCTGACATCGGCACGGTGTTTACCATTCACAACTTAGCCTATCAGGGACCATGGCGCTGGAAACTAGAGCAAATGACCTGGTGTCCCTGGTTTATGCAAGGTCACAACACGATGGCGGCGGCAGTGCAGTACGCCGATCGCGTCAACACCGTTTCGCCGACGTATGCCCAGCAAATCCAAACGGCGGAATATGGCGAGCAGCTAGAGGGCCTGTTGTCGTTTGTCAGTGGCAAGCTCAGCGGCATCTTAAACGGCATTGATATTGACTCTTTCAACCCAGAAACCGACCCGCAATTGGCCCAGTCTTTTACTGTAGACACCCTTGAAAAACGCCGCTTCAACAAAATCAAAGTGCAAGAAGAAATGGGTCTGGAGGTAAACTCTAAGGCATTTCTGGTCGGATTGATTAGTCGTCTGGTCGAGCAAAAAGGGCTGGATCTGGTACTACAAACGATGGATCGATTTCTCGCTTATACCGATGCGCAGTTTGTGTTGCTGGGGACGGGCGATCGCTACTACGAAAACCAGCTGTGGGAAATGGCCTCCCGCTATCGCGGTCGAGTCGCCGTCTACCTGATGTATAGCGAAGGCATCGGTCGGCAGATTTACGGCGGGGCTGATGCCTTTTTGATGCCGTCAAGATTTGAACCCTGTGGCATTAGCCAGATGATCGCCATGCGCTATGGCTGTGTGCCCATCGTGCGCCGCACTGGGGGGTTAGTCGATACCGTGAAGCACCATGAGCCCGCCGAGGGCAGCGGTACCGGCTATTGCTTCGATCGCTACGAACCGCTCGATCTCTACACCTGCATGGTGAGAGCCTGGGAAGGCTTCCGCTATAAAGATGCCTGGCAAGCCCTACAAAAACGGGGCATGCAGCAAAACTTTAGCTGGAGCCAATCAGCGGTGGAGTACGTCCGGCTTTACTCAGAAATCCTCGGGGTCGACTATCAGACCCAACTCGATGTCCGGCCTAAAACAGTGATCCCCAGTCAGGATAAGGGTAAGAAACTAGTCTAATTCCACAGCAATACGGGCGTTGACGCCTGCCGATAAGTAGGTGGACATAAATAGACGATGTCGTAGGGTGCTGTTAGGCGAAGCCGTCACGCACCATGGCACAGGGATTTGATGCGTGACGCTGGTGCTAACACATCTTACAAATAATTAAGCCCATCTACTTAGCCCCCCGATCGAAGGTCGGCGCTCTTTACTGACCCTGTCGATGAATAAACCGATCTAAATCAGAAAATGTAGTTGCGTGGGTTACGGTTGGGGTTTCGTATCCCTTCAAATTGACGATGTAGCGGTGGAAGACAGAATCCAACCCCGGCATTTTGGTGAGGTACTCGTAGGTCGTTTCTCCCACGGCGACGTCAAGCCCCAACTGTTTGGTTGATGACTCAAACCGAAAGGCGGCATTGACGGTGTCGCCGATCGCCGTATAGTCAGGGTGTGCTCCGCTGCCCGTATTGCCCACCATGGCGTAGCCCGTATTGAGTCCGGCCCCCACCCGCAACGGAAAGGGGAGCGTAAAGCGCTTATGGAGTTGTGCCGTCATTTTGGCGAGTTCATCCATGGCCTGCATGATTTTCAGCAGTTCTTGTGGCTCTACCTGCTCCGCGCCATGTACCCACACAGACATCACCGCGTCACCAATGTATTTATCTACCCAGCTGCCGTGGCGGTTGATGATTTCGCCCGCACAGCGAAACCAGGTGCCAATGGACTCGGATAAGATTTTTTCATCGAGCTGCCGGGTCAGCACGGTAAAGTCGCGAATATCCACTACCATGACGGAGATCAAGCGGCGGAGGTGCAGCGTCGCAGTGGCCGTCATTTCCATGCTAGCAAGGGCGTGGTCAGGGGATTCGCGGCTAGACGTGGAGCAAAAAAACTGTAGCTCTGTCTGCCCAAAAGTTAAATGATCCCCATCCGACAGCGTCACTGGCACACTCACCCGTCGCCCGTTAATAAATGACCCGTTGCGACTGCCGAGGTCAATTAAATAAAACTCCCCCGTTTCCATCATTTGAATCATGGCGTGGTTACGAGAGATCCAGCGATCGGGCAACACCAGGTTGTTGTCATCGCTACGTCCTACCGTCCAGCAGTTAATACCTGCCAGCGACAACTGGCGAGTGCCAGACTCGGTATTAAGCACAACGTAGGGACCTTGAGGTTGAATCACAGAGCCTGGGGAAATGAGAGAATCGAACACTGCCCTAACAAAAAGCAAAAAACCTCGAACATCAGTAGTTAAGGCCGAGCCAGTGTAACTCAATGACGGGGTTTCGTCATGATCTAGCCTACTAGGCTAAATCAATTTTGCTGCAATCAGACCTTAATTAAACTGTCCGGGTTTATCTCTTAAGAGCTAATTTACAAAGCAACGTCTGAAAGCACCTCTAACTCCATACAGAGCCGATTTTCGAGCGATTATGCCGCCGATTTATCGGTCTTTTGTCAGGGTAAGATTGCCGATAATTGGGCCGATAATTGGTAAGTCACCTCTGACCCTGATCGATTGAAGCACTGCTAGAGGTAGAATGCACTCCCTAAAAACAGTAAATCCACCACGAGGGTGCTGAGAACTGCGCCGCTAAAGGCCCACCAACAGGGTTGTCGAGATTGCAATGGTAGTATTCCCACAACGAGGAGTCCTAGAGCAATCAATAGGCCGCGACTCAAGGCGATCGGATTTTGTAAGGTGGTGGCGGCTTGTCGCAAGATGACCGGCACCCAGTCGGGATCAACCAGCATGACCTGACGCCACATGGGCAGCAAATCCGCCCAGTAAATGTAGAGATCGGTGACGGCAGTGCCTAAGAGCGATCCCAAGAAGAAGTAACTACCGGTGCGTCCCTGTCCCCGAGCGAGGGAAAACAGGGCTAAGGGAAAGCCGATCGCTTCGATGGGTAAGTGCCACAGGGGGGCCGATCGCAACCAGCCCCAGTAGATCGAACCGGCTAGCCAGGTCCAGGTAAAGCCAGTGATTAAGTCTCCCCAAAGGCGGGTGGCTGCGCGAGAACGGAGACTGATGCCCGCGAGCAGCCAGGTTCCGGTGAGGGTAAGGCTCAGCCAGGGGAGCGATCGCACTAACGGCGCTTGAAAAAAGACCGGCACCACCACTAAAAACACCGCCGCCAGCCCCACCTTAACCCGAGTCGTGAGCAGCCCCGCATGTGCCGCCAGAGCCATGATCGTGCTCAAGCGTGGTTCGGTTGATTGAGACGATGGGGAAAAAGATGACAATGGCTTTCTCAGGTTGTTAACTCTTCTTAACATATCATAGGCATTGGGCGGAGACATCCGCTGAGCAACCGATCTGAATTACGGCTTGGGATTGGATGTGGTTTCTGTCTGTGGGGGAGAAAATTCTGTCCAGTTTGGGTATGCTGGCTCAGACGTTATGGTGGGTAGTTGGCTAGTGTTCCTTTGGGCATTAAGCTGTTTTCTCGGTCAGTGTTAATTGAATTTTTATGTTTGTGGATTAATCAATGACTCTATTGCAACCCATTTTATTAGTGGTGGACGGCAACCCATCGCTCTCCCTGATGCAGGCCATTGTGATTGGCATTGTGCAGGGCTTAACGGAATTTTTGCCGATTAGCAGCACGGCCCACATCAAAATTGTGCCTGTGGTTTTAGGCTGGGGCGACCCAGGGGTGACGTTTACCGCCGTTGTGCAGTTGGGCAGCATCGTTGCGATCGTCGGATATTTTTGGAGCGACATTCGGCAACTGCTGGTTGGGACCACGCAGGCGATCGCCCGCAAAGACTATCAAGCCCCTGACTTTCGCGTAGCCATGGGGATTGTGATCGGGACGATTCCCATCGTGGTGCTGGGGTTGCTGGTCAAGTTTGGCCTGCGAGAAATCTACGAAACCTTTGCTCGCAGTTCCCTGGTGATTGCGCTGACCTCCATTGGGCTCGCCCTCTTTCTCGGCCTGGCGGAAGTGGTCGGCACCCGCAAGCGGGGCTATGACGACGTCGGTCAACGGGACGGTATCGGCATGGGTTTAGCCCAGGCGTTGGCGTTGATTCCGGGGGTGTCGCGATCGGGGGCGACCATGACGGCAGGGCTGTTTATGGGGCTTGATCGGGCCACTGCTGCTCGATTTTCGTTGCTGATGGGCATTCCCGCCATTTTGATTTCCGGATTAGCCGAGCTGAATGAGTTATTCGAGCCGCAGGCTACAGTGGGGGGGGCAGCAGCGATCGCGGGCGTCATAGCCTCGGCTATCTCGTCCTACCTGGCGGTGTACTGGCTGATTCGGTTTCTGAGAGACCATACCACCTGGATTTTCGTCTTTTACCGAATTGGCTTTGGGCTGGCGATTCTTTGGGGAATTTTGTCGGGACGACTGTCCAATATCTGACACTTGCGGCATGATGAAAAATGGTGGGTGGCGGCTTGGTCGCTGACTGCTAATTTTGGGGACGGGTGAGACCACGACTCACAGCCGTAGTGTCCTCGTTACTCTTCTTGTATGTTTTTATGAGCCAGTCGTCTATTCGTCCAGCGGTGGTTACCCGCGTGCTGCCCAACTCGATCGCCGCTGAGTTAGGGTTTGAGCCGGGCGATCGTCTGGTGCGCATTAACGGTCAGGCTCCCCGCGACTTGATTGATTACCAATTTCTTTGTGCGGACGAAGTGCTGACCCTTGAGGTCGAAGATGCTAACGGCACTCCCCACCAGGTGGAACTGGAAAAAGATTACGACGAAGACCTGGGCCTGGAGTTCGAGACGGCGCTGTTTGACGGTTTAATTCAGTGCAACAACCGCTGTCCGTTTTGCTTTATTGACCAGCAGCCCCCCGGCCAGCGGGAAACGCTGTATCTCAAAGACGACGACTATCGCCTCAGCTTTCTCTACGGCAGCTATCTGACGCTGACCAACCTGCCCCCGCCCGAGTGGGAACGCATTGCCCAGATGCGGCTGTCGCCGTTGTTCGTTTCGGTGCACGCGACGGAACCCGCAGTGCGATCGCGCCTCCTCAAAAACCCTCGCGCCGGGGAACTGCTACAGCAACTCGCCTGGTTTCAAGCGCAGCGGTTGCAGATTCACGCCCAGGTGGTGGTCTGTCCCGGCATCAACGACGGTCCCCATTTAGAACGCACGCTGCGAGATTTGGCGGCATTCCACATTGGTGAGGTGCCAGCGGTGCTCTCGGCGGCGGTGGTGCCGGTGGGCCTGACTCGCTTTCGCCCGACCGAGGATGAATTGGTGCCCGTGACGCCAGCCAAAGCTCAGGAAGTCATTGATCAGGTCAAAGCTTTGCAGGCGGAGTTTAAGCCGCAATTTGGCACGACCTTTGCCTGGTTGGCCGATGAGTGGTTTTTGATTGCGGGGCGATCGCTGCCCACCGCCGCCGAATACGAAGATTATCCTCAACTCGGCAATGGCGTCGGGTCCATTCGTCAGTTTTTGACCGCTTTTGAGGCGGCCGCTGTGGATCTACCCGCACGACTTGAGCTCCCCCAAAAGTTGACCTGGGTGGTGGGCAATGCGGTGGAACAAGCCTTTCAGCCAATCTTGCAGCGACTGAATCAGGTCGACAATTTGACCGTCGACATGGCCGCGATGAATAGTGACTACTGGGGGCAAGCGATCACCGTCACGGGCCTGTTGACGGGGCATGATTTGTTGCATCACTTGAGCGATCGCCCCCTCGGAGACGGCATCCTATTGCCAACGATCCTGTTAAAGCCGACGGCTCCTGGCAATCCACAAAAATGGCTGTTTTTGGACGATCAGAGCGTAGAATCAATCAGTGACGCTTTACAGGTGCCCATTTTTCCGGTAGATGGTGTGGAAGGACTCATTCAAGCATGTCTGCGTCCCGCTCAGCGCACATTCGTTGAGTATTGCCATTAAACTAAACCGGTTAGTAAAGTGTCTTTGGCGGAAGTTTTCGCGTTCTGCCTGTGTCATTGCCATCCAGCCTGAAGGACTCTATGCAGAAAGGTATGCTGTCACCCTGGTTCATGCGTGTTCGTCTCGGGCTCGCGATCGCTCTGCCCTCGGTCGGTTTGATGGGGACGGCAGTGCCTGCGATCGCCACCGTAGACGAGGCGGAGGCGGCCTTGCCGTCAGCCGCAGCCCAGCATTTCACCGCGCTTGACGAGCGATCGCTCCCAGCCCAGGCCACCGCCGCGATCGAGGTATCCTTCCTCGACTCGCTAGCGGTCCCCAAGCCGGAGCCAGTTAAGTCGCCCTCAGCAGGCGCTGGCACCCTCACCAGCCAAACGCCTATCGAGACTGATGAGGCCGATGAGGCCGATGAGGCCGATGAGGCCGATGAGGTGGCCCCCATGGAGGCCCTGCCGACCGATACACCCGCCGATGAAGATGGGTCTGACCCCATTGAGGCGGCTCCGGTCGACGACACTGATATTGACGATGCCGATATCACTGAGGAAGGCGAAGACGTCTTTAGTCCGCTGCCGGCATCTCCAACCGACGACTCGCCCCTAGAGGAAATCGGGGAAGAAGATCCCGCCCTCATCGATGAAGAGCCCTCGATCTTAGAAGAGATCGATCCTGCTCTCACTCCCAGTGCTGACACCGATGCCGACGTGCCGATTCCGGAGGAGCGCGTGTTAGATGATTTGCAGTTCCTGGATCCCAGTCCCAACCCGCTGCTAATTCAGACCGAACCGGAAGAAGTGGAAATTGTCGGCACCCAACCCTTGGCTCTGGAGGAAGCCTTGGAATTGGCTTACCGCAACAATCCTGACCTGCGGGTAGCCCTGCTCGAACTGGAGCAGCGGCAAGCGGCCCTGAGGGAAGCTCAGGCGGCATATTACCCGACGGTTTCCCTAAATGGCCAGGTGCGAGGACAAAATACGACGAGTAGCGACGGGTCAGGATTGGTGCCGAACGAGGCGGGTGGCTTTACCTTTGACACCAGCACCTCAGAGGAGTTGGGGGTCTCTTATTCGACTGATCTGGGGGTGACCTACAACGTCTACTCCTCAGGGCGACGGTCGGCCACGGTGGCCGCCGCTGAAGAGCGGGTGGAACTGGCGCTGCTGGAAGTTGAGCGGCGACGGGAAGAATTGCGGTTAGCCACGGCCAATGAATATTACGACTTGCAGGCCGCGATCGAGTCAATTCGCATTAGCCAGGCTTTTCTCGAAGAGGCGGAGCGCAACCTGCAAGACACGTCCTTGAGAGAGGAGGTCGGCGTTGGTACGCGGTTTGACGTGCTGCGAGCCGAGGTGCAGGTAGCCAATGCTCGACAAGATGTGGTCAATGCTCAGCGGGCGCGTCAGGTCGCTCAACGAGCTTTAGCCGCGCGGCTAAATGTGCCCCCTGCGCTGACCATTACGACGGTGCCGGTCGATATCGCTGGCACCTGGCCCCTCAGTCTCGAAGAGAGTATCGTGCAAGCTTTCCAAAATCGCGCTGAGCTCGAGCAGCAGTTGACTCAGCGTGAGGTGAATGAGGCCCTGCAGCGAGCAGAGTTAGCCGCGCTCGGACCGCAAGTCGATTTGTTTGCCAACTACAGCTTGAGCGACATTCTCACTCAGGATGATAGTTTTAATGACAACTATAGTTTTGGCGCACGGGTATCGTGGACTTTGTTTGAAGGGGGCGCAGCTCAGGCCAGAGCGCGACAACGAGAGCTGGATGTCGAAATTGCCGAACGTAATTTTGAAGAAGCTCGTAACACGATTCGGCTGGGAGTTGAGAGCGCTTACTTTAACTTGCAGAGCAATCAAACCAACATTGATACTGCACGGCTGGCGGTAACGCAGGCTCAGGAAGCTCTGGATTTGGCAATCTTGCGCTTTGATGCTGGGGTCGGTACGCAGTTAGATATCCTAAATGCTCAGTCGGAACTGACGGACGCTGAGGTGAATCTGGTGCAAGCGATCATTGGTTACAACCGATCGCTGGCTGAACTCAAACGCGCCACTAGCAATATCCCCGAACCCTACTACGAAGCGATTCCTTTCTAGTAGAGTGCGGCTCATTATGCCCACTCTTGGCGATGACTGGGGTGTAGGGTACGGGGGTGATGGTTCCAGGGGAAACCCGGCTCAAGGCTAGGAAGAGTTCCACGACGCAAGACGAGGAATGAGCATCGGTTCAGGAGGCTTAGAAACCCGGTTTCTGGGGGAGCCCACTGACGAGATGGAAGGCTTTCCGGAGCAGAAACCGGGTTCTGTACCAGCGGGCTCGGGCGGGGTGGGTAAGGCGTCAGCGCAGCAACCCGCCCCAATTCGCATGTCTGTCAGCGGTTATCGGCTGCGCAATAGCTGCTTTACAGTTTCCACCATTTCGTTAGGGCGAAAAGGCTTCGCGATGTAGGCATCGGCTCCCTGCTTCATGCCCCAGTAGCGATCGAACTCTTCGCCCTTGGAGGAGCAAATGACCACAGGCACGTCCTTAGTTTTGGGATTCGTCTTAATCCACCGGGTCAGTTCGTAGCCATTCATATTGGGCATAACGATATCCAGCACCACCAAATCTGGGGGGCTGGCTTCAATTTTTTGCTGTGCCTCAGCCCCATCCTTTGCTTCCAAGATGGTCATTCCAACATTCACCAGCAAACCTGCGATCATCTCACGCAGGGCCGAACTGTCATCTACGATTAAAACTGTGCTCATGCTGTTGAACTTGCTCCGGGCACTCGCTCTCAGTGTATTATGGCCAATCCCTCTGCTTCAAGAACAACAGAGGAGAGATTCTCCAAGCTAGCTAAGCATAACTTTACGCTTCGAGACAGTCTAGTACGGTTTTGGGGGTGAGCTTGTTTTTGAACCAGACAATTTTGGCAGGTACCTCTGTCATCTTGACTCCAGCCTTTTCCAAGTTCAAGCGTTCGGAAACCGCCAAAATCAAGTTATCTGATTTTGCTTTACGCACCTGAGCAAATTTCTTGCGCAGGTACTCTGGTCGCCAATATCCCACAATTTCCAACAGGTAGGTTCGCCCGTCCGGATGCACCAGCCGAAAATCAGGAATCATCACGCTACCGGGAATTGGCACCAAATCCACCTCCCGTTCGAGTCGCCAATCGGTTTTGTGGTGGGGCCAACGATTGGCAAAAGATTCTTCCAACATGCTGTCGTAAGGTTTGCCGGGGGGATAGTGAGATACCAAGCCGCAGTCCGCATCCAGGGTGAAGCGGCGCTCTTGGAGCTGTTGGGTATAGCGATCGCGCATCACCAGCGTCGCCGTCAAGCTCCACTTCGTCACATGCAGAATCGCGGGAATCAGCTTGGCAATATCAACCCCGTACCGAGTGCTGGATTTGAACAAACTCGTCGGTCCATCAATCTCAATCGTAAAGCCCTGATCGGCATCCCCTTCGATATACGCCATCAGCCGGAATAGCTTGAGATACCGGAACAGCAGTTTGTACTCCCCCGGATCGTTGCGGTAAGCCTGCAAGCAGATCTGAGTGGCTTTGTAGAAAATGCCCTGCACCTGGGACAAGTTGTAGCGATGAATTAAGGCTTCAGGGGTAGGGGTCTCAAAAGCGGTGAGAATGTGGTTTTCCTTGAGGTCGGCGTAGAGACCCTGGCGGATGGCCGCAGGGGCAATGTCGCGATCGAGTTCCTGACTGAGTTGAGTCGCGAGGATTTGCAGATGGCGCTGAGTCGCCGCCGGACTGGGCACTGCCCCGCTGGCCAGGGCGAATGCCCGTTCGCGCAGCATCGGCGGCTCTAGGGGACTGATGGGCTCAAAGGTGCTGAAGCTCGATCGCAATAGATGCGCCAGCCCTCGCTTCACTCGATAGTCGGTATCTTCGCCCTCCAACAGTTGCAACTGTTGGTTCAGTTCTCCCTGGGGTTTGTCCTGGTGGGCTTGGAAGAGGGCGATGAGGTCGGTGGCGATCGCCCTCATCGCCTGATTGATCGGCAAGCGTTTCGGCTGAATCGACTCGCCCCAGTAGCGGTGGATCAGTAGGTCTGATGGTAACGTAGCTGCCTCCTTGATAAGATTTTGGCTTTTGGTCGCTAGTCAGGCCGCTGCAAAACCTGGTACTGAGCCCGATGAGCCTTGGCATCAACAATTGACCCGGCCATTAGAGAAAACACCCTTGCTTCGACAACCGTTAAATTCAAAGCTGAATGGTCTCAATCTAAAATCCCCAATCCAAAATCTCTAACCTTTCGCCTTCTAAACTAAAATTTTGCCCTATCTTGCCAGTTTGTGACTTATCTTATGCCTCAAGTTTCCCTCAAGGATTATGTTGAATGGGTGCGCTCAGGGGCGGCACTAGCGAGTTTTCCCACCGATACGGTGCCCGCGCTGGCGGCGCGACCAGACCAAAGCGATCGCATCTACGCCGCCAAAGAACGTCCCCCCGACAAACCGCTCATCCTGATGGGGGCCACCCTGGACGATCTGCTGCCCTACGTGAACGGCAGCCCCGACGAAATCGTCCTGTGGCAACGGATGGCCGATTGCTACTGGCCCGGCGCGTTGACTTTGGTGCTGCCCGCCAGCGATATCGTCCCCCCGGCAATGAACCCGGTGCAGACCGGCACCCTGGGCATTCGCGTGCCTGATCATCCCTTAGCCCGCTATCTGCTCAGCCAAACGGGACCCCTCGCGACCACCAGCGTCAACCGCTCGGGGCAATCGCCGTTGGAGGATATGGCTGACATCGCCGCCCAGTTTCCGGAGTTGGTGTTGCTGTCGCATCAGGCGATCGCGGCTCTCAAGGCTGCAATGGGCGATTTTGCGATGACTGCTTCGGGGGTGCCGTCTACCGTCGTGCGCTGGCAGGATGGGGGCTGGGCGGTGTTGAGGCAGGGCTCGGTGCAGGTAGCAGGGTGATTGGGGGGTGGGGTGATTGGGTGGCGGGGTAAAGTTTTGGCGTTGAATCTTTGTCTGCTTGCCGAATGTCAAACTCCGAATTCTAATCTCTGATTTCCGGCCTCTAAACTCCAGTGGCGTTTGTAATACAACGTTTCAACTTTCCCGAATGCTGCACCCAAGTTATAGGCTGGGGTAGCGATGCAGACAGGATTTCAGCAATGGCAGATGTGACAGGAGCAAAGTCCGTTAAAGGATCTGATGCCAAGCTTCAAATGGCGTACTGTCGGGCTTTGGAATTGGCAGATTACAAAGGGGGATTTTTGGCGCGGACAGCCCATGAGCTGCGATCGCCCTTGAACCAAATCATCAGCCTGCAGCAAATGATTCTCGAAGGGCTGTGTGACGACATTGCAGAAGAACGTCAGTTTGTTGCTGATGCCTACGCGGCTTCTCTCAAGCTGTTGGAATATTTGGACTTGATGATCCGCGTCTCCAAAATTGAAATGGGTCGCCTGACCCCGCAGCTTCAGTCCGTTTCTCTGGCGGCGATCTTTGAGCAAGTGAACGCATTGACCCACTTGCAGGTAGCCGATCGCAACTGGCGGCTGATCGTTGAGCCTCCAGCGCCGACGGTGAATGTGCAAGCGGATCCGGCCTGGTTGCGTAATTTGTTGACGACGCTGATTGAAATGGCCCTAGAGGGGGGCGATCGCGGCACGCTGCATCTCCACACGGCTCCCCCAACCGATGACGCACAATGTGGCCTCTGGCTCACCGATGATCGCGCCACTCCCCCCTGGCAAGAGCCGCGAGAGCTGCCGCCAATGCCAGACTTCAGCCTCGACGATACCCTTTCTAAAAGCTTGCGCATGGGTCTCGTGGCGGCGATGGTACAAGAGATGGGCGGGGTCCTCTCATGGTGCGCCTTGGCCGACGAGGAAGACGGCACTCGATTGCAGATTGCTTTGCCCCAAGCGGTTCAGCCAGCGGCCACTGCGTCCTGACAGCCTCGCCGGATGCTCGTCACCAAGGAATGGCAATTCAATCAGTTGGGATCCGTCTCGGCTGTCCCTTGTCCGGTCAGGTCTATTTTTCGCGGCAATGGGATGTCAAATGGTCCTCATCCTTCAGCGCTGGGCATTGATGAGAGCGTGAGGATGCTGATTTCAGCAGGAGTTACGCACTGTCCAAAGTGTAAAAGTTGTGTATCAATGCAAACAGGGCGTTTCAGCCTTTGCTCAATTTCCTGCTTGGGCTGAAGCCAGCGTAATCCGAACCCAAAAAGTCAGTTAGAGGCACGAAAAACGGTACCTGATATATGGAGTTTTCTGTCAATGCGTAAGTCCTGTTCAGGCCGCTGTTTGTGCCTGAGATGATTTTTGCGGGGCGGTGCACCTGCTTTCTACCGCCAGGTTGGGGGCAAATTTTCATCTAAACCACGCCTAAGTTGAGAACTGGAGTTTTGTGTGATCGAAAAAACCTCACCTAACCTCTCCTTCGAAAGGAGAGGAACCAGATTGTCCTTAAACCTCTGCTTACGAAGCTATCCATTTGGCATAAGTCGGTCGAAGCTTTGCCAGCAAAGGATTCTAGACTATACTTGGATGAGCAAACCTCACCGCCTGCGGCACCTCTCCTTCACAAGGCTGTCGCTTATACACATCTCGATTGCCACCTCAACAGGCGCACTCGCCCCCCTTAGTCCCCCCAATTCTGGGGGGAGACCGGAGTTTGAAGTCCCCCAGAATTGGGGGCTTAAAGCCCTCCGGGCATACCAGAAAAGGGGGCTAAACCACTGGAAGCAGTCAGTCAGAAACTTATGAATGAGCGGTAGCCTTCACAAGGAGAGGTTTATTCACACTTTGGTGAACCCTTTATCCCCAATCTGACAGGGTTTCCGGTTCCTCTCCTTGGTAAGGAGAGGTTAGGTGAGGTTCTACAGCCCGTAAAACGATCGCAATCGATCTTTGCTTTGAACCCTTTTTTAGGTAAAGAATACAGCGACTTATGTGTGAGGGATAGCCTGACGAAGGGGAGGTGCCGCAGGCGGTGGGGTTCGGGTAAATGTTAAAACTCCACGGCTGAATCTAGATGAGGTTTATCTGGAAACGGATCGCGCTAGAACGTCGGCATAGAACCCCGGTTTCTTGGCCAGAAGGTCAGTGATGCCGTTAGAGCCGCGACGAAGAAACCGGGTTTCTAGCAATCCTGGACCGATGCGCTAGCATCATGAAGCCCTTATTTACCAATGGTATGACTTGGTTAACTCAGCCGTTTAGCTATGAATTCATGCAAAATGCTCTCATCGCAGGCATTTTGATTGGCACGCTGTGCCCGGTCATCGGCGCTTATCTGGTGGTGCAGCGCATGAGCTTTTTGGGCAGTGTGGTCTCCCATGCGGTGTTGCCGGGGCTGGCGATCGCGCACTTTTGGCAGTGGCCGCTGGCGGTGGGCGCATTTGTCATTGGTTTATGCAGTACTTTTGTGACCGCCTGGATTGGCACCCAGTCGAAGGTCAAGCCAGATGCGGCCATGACTATCATCCTGTCTAGCTTTTTTGCCCTGGGCATTGTCTTGCTCTCCGTCTTGCAAACCCAGCTCAATTTAGAAGCGCTCCTGTTTGGCGATATTCTTACCATTACGAGAGCTGACGTGTGGCTAATTTTGGCCGTCGCTTTAGTGGTATTTAGCGCGATTAAAGCGTTTTACAAAGAGCTGCTGTATTTCACGTTTGATACCGCTGGCGCAGAGGCGATCGGATTGCCGGTGCAACTCATCAACTTTAGCTTGATGGCGGCCATCACCCTGACGATTGTGGCGGGCATCCAGACGGTGGGGGTGATTTTGGTGGTGGCGCTGATGGTGACTCCGGCGGTGACGGCGTTTTTGCTGGTCAAAGAACTGCACTGGATGATGTTAGTCGGTGCGGCTTTGGGGGCTTTGGGCAGTGTCCTCGGCATGTATGTCAGTTTTTATCTCGACATGCCCTGTGGCCCCGCGATCGCGCTGGTGGTCTTCGGCTTCTTTATCCTCGCGTTTCTCCTCAGTCCCAAGCAGGGCATGCTCACCCGTCGGTTTCAAACGTCCTAGCGCCCCGATACCGGAACTAACCTGAGTTTGGGATCAGCCCTTGATTTCATAGGACTGATCGTTCTCAAGACAATTTCCCCTCCTGGGAGTAGGGCTGATTCTCTAAAGAAAGGAAGGCGTTGCTGAATAGCGGTATGATTTTGCAAAAATTTGAACGAGGTTCCAATACCTAGAGAGATTGGTTCATACCTGGAATCAGCAACGCCGGAGTTGGGTTTCGTCCCTCAATCACAACCTATCAATAAGTAGGTAAGTAGGTGGACATAAACAAACAATGTTGTAGGGTGCTGTTAGGCGAAGCCGTAACGCACCATTCCACAGGGATTTGATGCGTTACGCTGGCGCTAAGACATCCTACAAATACCCATCTACTTAGGCACAATTCGCAGTGGCTAATCGCTAACCTTGTCTTGTTGCCGTTGGGTGACAGTCCCACTAGCGAAGGCAGCGCCATTTCTGAAGAGCAAACAAGCCTGCCCTTCCTCCTCGGGTACAAATAGAGTCCAAAGTGAGTTGCTGTAATCATCGGTCAGCACCGACTGACTGGTGTAAACAAAGCCTTCTGTAAAACGGCTAGACTGCGCTGGTAAATCAGCAAAAATCAAGGATTTTTCTCGCCAGAAGATCCGTATTCGCAGCGTGGGCTCAGACGATTCCGGTGGGTTCTCCCGATAGACATTGCGGAAGGCTAAATTGTAGCCTGGTCATGACACGGTCAACGATTTATTGCCCTGGGGGTGTGGCGGGGCGATCGCTCCTGCCATCCTATTTGCCAGGGTTGCTCTCCCACTGACCCCAGCGAGCTTAGAGTGGCCGCGATCGCGCTCGTCAGACCTGTCTCCGTCAATGTGGAGCAGAAGGAGCGATCGCGGCGCTTCATCCCTCCAATCATGAGTACATTCACGGAGAAAAATCCGCTGCTATTAATTATTTTGGTGAGCAAGAATTAACTTTGTTTGCAGCATGCCTATTCTGATCCCCACGGGAGTATTCTAGTAATCAAGAAGCGATGAGCTTCGCTTCCCAATGACCGTTCAGTCCACGTTAAATAGGAGGTTGAATATCGATTTAACGTCTGAAACGTCATCTAACATGACAGCATCCAATCAGGTTTTTGATATTTCCTCTATTTAAGTAGCAGGGAGCTAGGACATCGATAAGACGGGGCGTGAAGCCACCAAGACGATGATCGAGGCCGCTCCATAAAGGCTCAACCCAAATGAGGAAATCACTCAATGAGACCGTTCTGGGTGCTGTCATTGTTTTAAACCAATTAGCTACTTTTCTAACTATTTAATTGTTCTGGTTTACGGATCTAATCTTGACTGAACCAGTAGATTATTGAGATTGCTTTGTTGAGTAAAACTAGCGCTCAAGTGCCTCTGAATTGCCCGTAGGCAAGACCCTGGTCTGGGCAGATCAGGGTCTCATGGTGCAGATGATTGACTCTTGTGGAGTTCGGGCACCAACCTTGAATAAAGCCCCCTCAATGTCACCAACATCAAGGGGCCAGGGGTATATCAGAAAGCGGATAGCGAGGACAGGCAAAGACAACCGTCGATGCTAAGCGATCCGCCGCCGGAGTGACTACGCCAACGCGCCTTTGTCTAAGTTCTCGCGGCGCAGTTTGTCAACGCTAATGTAACCTGAGGACGGGCGATCGCGCTCACACACTCATCCCTATTGGGTACTCATAGAACCGGCCCCAGGGGAGAGGGCTTGACCGCTGGCATGGGATCAACCCGCTTTACTAAGGAGCAATCTGCAGAAACTCCAGCTGAGCTTGAAGCGATTTGCTGCTGGCTGACCGGCACCGGGGCAACTGCGCCACGCTGTGAACGCTGAACGGTCATCTGAAGTAAATGCTGCCCCAGGCGGCGGGCCAGCGCCAGAATGGTAAACGTGGGGGAGTAGGATGGCCCAGTGGGAAACACCGCTGAACTGGCTACATACAAGTTCTCAGTGCCGAACACACGACAATCGGTGTCTACCACCCCGGCTTCAGGTCGGTCGGCCATACGGGTAGTGCCCATCTGATGGGCGGCATCGGTCATGGTTTCTAGCGTTGGTGGGCTGTTGCCAAAGTCGAAAGTGCCCAGCCCCACCGCTGCCGTCCGCTGGGTTAAGAGAGCCAGGGTTTTGTCCATAGACTGATAGTCTTGGTCCGTAAAGCACCAATCCACTTCTAGTTTGCGCTGACCGAGATGATCTAGAGCTGGCCCCAGGTTGACGCGGCTGTTCTGATGGGGGGCCTGCTCCGTGACGAATTTGACACGGTAGGTGGCGATCGCGCCGTTCTCATCTCGGCAGCCAGGCCGTCCCCGCAGCCTCCGCCAGAGACGCTCCCGAGGTTTTTCATAAATCGGCTTCAAGTACAGCACATGTTCTAGCAGCTGGTGGGCTTGTTGGGTGGCGTCATCCAGGGCAAAGCAAATGCAGAACCGGGGTTTGGGGCTGTACTGTAGCTCCTGGGCATACTGCCGAGCCAGGGGGCCGGGGCGCAGAGTGCTGGTGTGGTGCTTAGGGTGATCTGTATAGAACCGACCCACCAAGTCATAGGCATTGCCAATGCCTCCGGGCAGTTGTCGATCAGACGCCAGCAGCAGCCGGGCCGCCTCAAAAGCTCCAGTAGCCAGAACAATTACCTCGCCTTCCACCCGCAATTCTCGGCCTTCCAGGGAGCGACAGACAACGGCAGTGACCCGCTGGCAGGAATCATCCAGCTTGAGTTCAGTGGCGGTTGCCCCCAGCACCACCCGCAGGTTGGGCGAGCGACGCATCTCGTCACCAAAGCGCTTGGCAGTGCGGGTGGGGGTTGCTTCCCAGTAGAAGCTGCTCATCTTCAGCCCCCCGGCAGCCAGTTTGCCCCGCAGTTCAACGATTTTAGACCGCATTGCCTCTGCTTCCAGGTCGCCGAACCCGTAGTCTTGGGCAGCGGAGCGGTAATGCTCCAGCAGGTCTGCAAACCCAATGGGCCAACCGCTGTTAGCGACCCAGGGCCGCCCCTCAAAATCGATGGGTTGCAGGTACTTCCATTTGCCGGTCCAAACGTTGCTGGTGCCGCCAAACTGGCGGACTCGACTGACTCCCCGCAGTGCCGGCGGCAGATATTGATGATAGTAGGAGTGAGGGTTCAGCTCCCGATGGCGCTTGCCCAGAAAGGTGACTTCGTTCAAGGCCTGGATCGCCGGGTCGAACTGTTCTCGGCCACTCTCCAGGAGCACCACCTCCCGCCCATGACGGGCTAAATGGGTAGCCACTTCGGTCCCCGCAATGCCGGAGCCGAGTACGACCACCTGTCCCCGCAGGGTGGTTTGTTCGCCCATTTCGAGAATATCGGTAATCATAAGACCTGGACCTTGAGAACTGGGTTATAGCTAGGGAAAGATGGCAATGTGAGCAGGGATGGCCGGGGGAGCGCTGAGACGTTTAGGGTCTGAGGGGTTTGGATAATCGCTTGGTGAGCGGAGAAGACTCCTGAATCGGCTTCGTCAAGCTGTGCAGCACCTCCCGCCCCGCCTGTCTAGCAATGTGGAGCGGGGCCAGTTGAACAGCCCCGAGAAAATGCGATAGGGCAGCGCTGTTTTGGCCCATCTGGTAGGACTTTTTGGCGTGCTTGTAGATCAATTCTGCAAACATAGTGGGATGGGCGGCAAAGACGCTGCGGTGCTTTTGCACCAATTGTTGAAAGCTGGCCTGGCGAAGCTTGGGGTTGCCAGAAACGCGAACATCGCTGTGGGCCAGGAGATGGTAGGTGACGGTGGGCAAGCCAACGAGGGTACAGGCGGGGTTAAGCCGCAGAAAGAACTCGGAATGCACCCGCGAGCGAAAGGTTTCATCCCAGCCGCCAATCGTGAGCACTAGATCCCGCTCTACCACCAGGGTTTGCTTAGTGTGAAAAGAACGCCCTGGCTCCGGAGTTTCCAGAAAAAAGTGGCTTCCCTGGGGGCACCGGGTAGGCGGCATGCGGGTGGACAACACTGCCCCGTGCTCGTCAACGACCTGTAGCCCTGAGAGCACGGCCACGGGTTGCCCCTCTGGCAATGCTTTCAAGGCCGTGAGGGACACTGCCGCCATAGTAGGCAGGAGGCTGTCGTCATCATCCAGGTAGGTGACCCACTGCCCCCGTGCTGCCTGGGTTCCAGCATTACGGGCGGCCGCTCCACCCCGGCCCGGCTCCAGCCGTATCACCTGCAGTTTGGGATCGGCGGGGAGTTGCACGGGTGAGTCAGAGGCATCATCGACGACGATCACTTCTAAATCCTGAAAGGTCTGACCCAGGGCACTCTGAACCGCCAGAGGCAGTAGGTGAGGTCGATTGTGGGTGGGGATGATGATGCTGAGCTGGGGATGTGACATCTTTTCGGTTAGAGGAGCTAGATACTGAGGGCGCGATCGCTGAGCGATCGCTCAGCCTGTCGGTTACTGACGGACGGGCAACTGTGGGGCAGAGGGGACCAGTACCCAGGTCCGGGGCTGGTAAAACTGGCATTTGTTCATGTCGCTGTGGGCAGTCACCGTAAACCGGAACGACTCAACCACGTCAAAGGTGTAGACCGCATCTTTACGCACCCGGACCTGGGCGGTGTAAGTTCCTGGTCCTAACCCCAGGTAGGGTAGCTGCAGCTGAATCTCAGACAGACCAGGACTCAGCCGAAAGAACACCCCGTCGTTCTGCCCCCGCAGGGAGAGGACATACCCGACGCTATCGATGCCCCCAACTTTGGCAATACGAATATCCAGGGCCACACCGTCATAGCGATCGTGGGCTTCGCAGGTGGCGCACAGGCTCAGGGGGGCTCCAGAGACTAGGGAGCCGGTGACGTGGCCGTGACCATCGCGGAAGAACAAATCTCGAATGTCTACCCCACTGCTCTCTCCCGGAGCTTTGGGCGGAAAGGTCAGGCGGTTTTCGGAGCGCTCAATCTGGCTGAGAAACAAATCATGCTCATATTGATCGACGACGGTATTCACCTCTCCCTGGGCCATCAGCGCTCCTCTGGCCAGATAAATCGCCCGATCGCAGATATTGAGGATGGCCTGGGCATTGTGATTCACCAGAATGAAGGCCACTCCTTGCTTCTGCAGCTCATAGAGACGGCGGTAGCACTTAGCCTTGAAACGAGCGTCACCCACCGCCAGCACTTCATCGATTAACAGAATATCTGGCTCGGTATAGACGGCGCAGGCAAACCCCAAACGGGCAGCCATGCCAGAGCTGTAGGTTTGCACCGGGGCATCAATCGCTTCGGCAATTTCAGCAAACTCGACCACTGTTTGAAACCGCTGCGTGATCTGGCGAGTGGTGAGGCCCAAGATCGACATATTGGCGTAAATGTTTTCCCGCCCGGTGAGAATGGGGTTGAAGCCTGCCCCCAAGGCAATTAAGGGCGCAAGTCGCCCGCGCACCCGCACCTGGCCGATGTCGGGCTTGATCAAGCCACTGATAATGCGCAAGAGCGTACTCTTCCCCGCTCCATTACTGCCGACCAGCCCCAGGGCTTGCCCCCGGTAGAGTTGAAAGCTGATATCCTGAAGCGCCCAAAATTCCTGAGGTCGCAGCCGATCGCTCTGTCGCCTTCCGCCAGTCAGGTCGGCAGCAATATCGCGCACCCCATAGAAGAGCGATCGCTTCAGGTCGCGGCAAAACTTCTTCGACACCCCTTCGACCGCGATGACAGGCGAGCCGATTGGTTGGGTCTCATCCATTGACTGATAGTAAGTGTCCAGCAGCATCCTACGATGTCACCCTCTCAACAACATAAGGCATGGCGATCCGAAACCCGGTCCAGGTTAACAACAGACCGACCAGAGTCAGACCACTGACCACCCAAAAGCTGACCGGGTCTGTCACGACGCCCGTGGTGGCTAATTCTCGAACTGTAGACAGTAAGGGGGTCACCGGGTTCAACGCGACCAGGACGCCGAAGGCTCCCGCTGTGGGCACCGGGTAAATGACCGGCGTTAAAAAGAGCCAGAACCCCATGAACATGTTCAGCCCCTTGGTAACATCCTGATACAGCACGCCCAGGGGGGCCAGCAAGACACCAAACAGAGTCCCCAGCAGCACCAGGTGAATCAGGGCAACCGGGGTCAGTAGCACCGTCCAACTAACAGGCACTTGAAAATAGAGGAACAGCCCAACAATCAAAATTAACTTGATGCCGAAGTTAAAACCCACCTCTCCCAGCTTGGCCAGCACCAGGGCTTCTCGGGGAAAGTTTACCCGCGCCAGCATGGGCTTAGCTAGCACTACCGCCTGCACTGGCCCGGTCACCGCATCCACAAAGGTTTGCCACAGGGCCGTATTGAACATGACGAAGGCCGGATAGGGAATGTCAGTTTCGCCCACGGTAAACACATTGGCATCTTTCGCTAAGGTGAACCCCACCGCCATCGCAACGGGCGGAATAAAGGCCCACAGAACGCCCAAAAAGGCTTGCCGATACTGGGCGCTAATATCCCGGACCATGAGCCGCCAGGCTAACTCGCGGGAGGCTAGCAGATCGCGCCCCATGGTCCACAGCAAATAGCGGGGACGGCGCAAGAGACTCTCGGGGGTATGAACGATTTCGGGTGGCATGGGCGACGTTGGCAACATCAACTTCCTGAACAAGGGACTAGGTTTATGAGGGCTTGGTTTGAGAGTGGGATGTGCGATGGCGGCGCGTCAGGTATTGATTGAAACCATGTTCAGTCTTGGCGATCGCCCGCGCCAGCAAATGGCTGCCTAAGCCAAAGGTCAATTTTTGGGTAAGCGGGTAAATTAAGGTGCCGTAGCGCCGCCAGCCTAATTTTTTGTACTTGCTGGTGAAGTAGCCATCTTCTGCCAAGTCCCATTTATCCCGCAGGCGGTGCAGGCTGTCGAGGGTCCAGTGGTTGCTCCAGCGCAGCATGTAATAGTGCACGTCAGCCCACGCCTGAGGGGGGCCTGGCACATAAGTCACCAACGACTCAGGTTCAAAATAAACTTTGCCGCCGGCCTGCCGGACGGTCATACAAAAGTCCAGATGCTCTTTCGTATTGAGCATGCCTGCATCGAGTGGCCCCACTTGCTCAAAGATCGAACGGCGCACCAGCACACAGTGAAACTCTGCCAGTTCGGTCTCAGTGCGGTTTAACTGGTGGCGCAAGTCCGCCACGGGTTTGCCCTGGTGGAGCATCTTTTCCCGGAGTCGCCGCCGCCCCAGCTTATCCACCCAAATATGCGATTCTCCCCCGGCAAAGTGAATTTCCTGGTGGAGGGGTTCGTGTTGGCACATTAAAGGACCCACAATGGCGGCATTCGTGGCCTCAGCACAATGGACTAACGCGGTCAGCCAACCGGGAGAAACCACCACATCGTTATCGACAAACACCAGATATGGCGTATCCACCCACTTGAGCCCCAGGTTACGGGCTTGATTGGGGTAGAGATATTCTGCTGTCCGCAGCAGGGTGAATTTTTTCTGGCGGGATTGTTCTTCCAGATAGCGCTTCAGCTTTGGGGGAGAGTTGCCATCTACGTATACCAGTTTGAAGGGCAACTGGGTGTGCTCATAGAGGCTCTCCAGGGAAGCTGGGGCGTAGCTGAAGCGCTCCCGAGGGACAACAACAAGGGTGACGAGTGGTTCGGTCATGGTTTCCTTTCCTTAACGATTTGACTGGGCAGGATGACTGTAGGAAGAACTGGGGCTGAGAAACCTGGACAGCCTCAAAGTCCTCCTAGATTGGCAGAGTTAGGGGGGAGGGCAACCTTAGTCGGTGGGCTCAGGGCCGACCTTGATGCCGCTGGGGCAGAGGGATGAGTCAAAGACTGGCCTGTCTCAACGGCTAACGGGCCGGGGCTAGTGAGCCTGGCATAAAGCTCAAACAGCCGGTGATTGAGCTGATCCAAATCAAAGGCCGTGGCGACGAACGCTCTGCCCGCCTGGCCCATCTCCGCCCACCGTTCCGGATGGGAAATGAGGTAGTCTAATCGCTCTGCTAAGGCATCAGCATCCCGCTCCGGAACCAGGAAGCCCGATATGCCATCCTGCACCAGTTCCGGAATCCCCCCGTGGAGGGTGCTGATGACGGGCAAACCCATGGCCATGGCCTCCTTCAAAACATTCACTGGGGCATCCTGGTCGCCATTAGCGGCGGTGACGCTGGGGGCCATAAACAGGTGACAGGACTCTAAAACTTGAGCTATTTGGGCTTCGTTTTGCCAGCCCAAGAAGTGGATATAAGCCTCTGCCTGCAAGGTTTTAACCAATCTTTCCAGCGCCGCCCTGAGGGGGCCGTCTCCCATAATCAGAAAGTCGATGTTGGGACAGTGCTTAGCCTGTTTGGCAACGGCCCGAATGGCATACTCCAGCCCCTTCTTTTCCACCAGGCGACCTGTCGTGGCAAGCCGCACCCGTTCTGCCGGTTGTAAAGACCGGGGACGATACCGAAACTTGCTCACATTAAGTCCCGAAAAATGGATGGCGACTTGGTCGGAGGCCCACCCCAGTTGCAGCACCTTCTGGCGAAAAAAGTCGCAGTTGGTCAAGGCATAGTCCCCATGGAGTCTCAGTTTCTGATACAGGGTTTCACCGCCCTCCCGGAGATGACCGCTGATGTCATACCCCCGGAACATCAGTAGCAGCTTAGGGGTCGGCTGCACGAGGCGCTTAAGGGCTAATCCCCGGTAAGCCTGGGTGCCAAACTGGCAATGGATAATGTCGTATGACTTGGTCGATAGGGAAACGGCTGTGTAAAGCAGCCATAGATTCAGGGCCTGCTCACCATAAACTAGCCAATTCAGCGATCGCAGAACCTGCAAGGGCGATGTGAACAGGTGGCGGACGGCTAAACCCACCCCTTTCACTACTCGCCAGAGGTAATTCTGGGGAATTTTCTCCAGTCGGTAAGTGTTTTCCCAAAGGCGATAGCAGTTGACGTCAGGATGCACATGGGACCAATCACCGATGTTGTCGGTGTAGATATCCACCTCTACCCCCCGGTCAATCAGCCCGGTTATCTGATTGAGGATAAAGGACTCCGACAGGTTGGGGAAATCATGAACTAACATTGCAACTTTCATCATGTCTCCCTAGACCTCAATTGAGTAATCGCTGAATTTTCATCGCAACAATTCTCAGGTGTTGATATCGCGATCGCCACTATTCAGCATTAGCAAATCAGCATTAAATAAAATGTACGAACGCTAACCGATATTAAAGGCGCGTCTGGCATCGTGATATATCCCAAAAACCTAAGCAATAGTCGATAAAGGTTTCGGTTTAGAGTTGAGGTTAGCCATATTTTTTTGCCTCACTTGCGCCCATTCCTCGTCGGTAAAGTTCTCGTGATAAGAGCGGTCTACGTTAACGTTCCATAGGTCATGCTGTTCACCCAAAATATTTCTGGCCGCTAGTAATGCCGTCAGCATAGAATGATCTTGATTGTTATAGCGGTGCATGCCATTGCGCCCTACTGTTTGCAAGTTCTCAAACGTCTGCATGTAGTCCTGTAAAACCTGTAAGTGCTGCCGATATTCGCCGTCGTAAACCGGATAGGCTTTATGTTGACGAATCACACAACCATCTTCTACATCCTCGGCACTAACTCCCAGGTTTAAGCGAACAATTTCCTCTGAAGCTAGCTTGACAAACTGCGAATCTGACATTTCCCATAAATCATCTCCCTCACTACAGAAATACTCCATTCCTAAGCAAGTTTTGCTTGGGTTAGGAACCATTTCCAAACTCCAGTTTTTGAAATTCTGAATGCGCCCTACCCGAAATTCTGGACTATGGATGTAAATCCAGTTATCCGGGAATAAATGCTCGTGGTTAAGAATCAGCGACACAATCAAAAAGTCACGGTACTTGAGCCCTCTAGCCGCATCAAGGATCTCCTGGGGTGGTGGCGGATCAAGACGGTGCACCAGGGCTGAAACCGGCATGGAATTAATAAAATGTTCCCCGGTCACCTCAAGGATGTTCTCCCCTGCTCTGGCAACGACTTTGGTAATACAATTTCCCTGACGCTCAACTCGTACCACTTCTGTATTCAGATATACAGGAGACCCCTGTAGGTCTAGCAACTCCTGGCAACGCTCCCACATCATGCCGGGACCAAGGCGGGGATAATCAAACTTTTTGATTAAGCTTTTAGCATTTTGACTACCGAATAGTGCATTGACAATTACCCGTTTCATCGACATATTTTGAATCCGTTGAGCGGCCCAGTCAGCTCGAATCTGATTACAGGGGATGCCCCAAACCTTTTCGGTATAGGTTTTGAAAAACATGCGATATAGCCGCTCGCCAAAACTATCAGTAACCCACTCCTCAAAGGTTTCTGGCTCAAAGCTGGGATTTAATCGCTTGTGGACTTTGGCCCGAAGATAACTCATCAGCACCAAAATGCTGCAGACAGGCCCCAAATTTTTCAGGGTCTTTAAAACAGCCAGTGGATAATCGTAAAACTTGCCATCGTAATAGATTCGAGATAATCGGGGGACTTGAATAAAATCGTCAGCTAAAAGCTCTTGCCATATCGTCTGCACTTCACCGACTTTTGTAAAAAAACGATGCCCACCAATATCAAATCGATATCCTTTATAGGTTTCCGTACGAGAGATGCCGCCAACTTTATCAGCTTTTTCCAGCACGATAGACTTTACACCGTGTTTCATCAGTTCGTAACCTGCGGTCAGTCCAGCAGGCCCGCCCCCTACAATAACGATGGGAAAGGAATTCATCACCCAAAAAGCTCCGATAATTTTGTACTTCCGTTGATGTCAAACCGGTATATTCCTCGCAAAATCACCGAGACTCGTAAACATTTACTGGCAGCAGCGATTTGGGCAGAGGATTGATGGGACTACAGTTACCTTATCCGGTTGTCGAATCGGATATTTGAGGCTTCTAAGATAATGGCGAAAAAAGTTTCCGCGCTGCTTGGAGAAAATCATGGAATTTCTAGTGATGTTGAAATCTGTCAAGCTAGGGAGATCCGCTTTATGGCTTATTCTCAAAAGCTGGGGAACGAAACGATTTGGACTTATTGTCTGAGTAAACGCCTGCGGGATTCAGTTGACTGAGTGAGAGGCTGTTTTAAAAGGGTTGTTTTGTGTAACAGACGCTACCCCGATCCATTTCAGGAAGGTCTCAAATGCCCATTCCACCGTAGGAGCTTCTGGGTAGTTCAGGTAGCCAAATACAGTCCAGAAGACTTTTAAAACACCCTCTAAAGTCGAAGTCAACGCAACGATAAATTGCCTCCTTCTGCTCCCTTTAGGAATGAGAATTAAATAAGTTGGGATAGCCGTCCCGGCTGTCCCCAGGCAGGCAAGATGCCTACCCTAACAATTTGGATGTTATTTGATCCTCATTCCTTAGGGAAAGGAGCCACTCTTCTTGAAATCATGACAAAGGTTTTTTAGCCAAAAACTGCAAGTAAGGTAACACGACCAAAATCAGGAGAGCATGAGAGAACTCTTAACTTTACAAATCCTTTAAATTTATCTTTCACCTTTTGCAACAAGGTTTGCCTACATTCAGATGCCGTTTTACACATATCTCGATTGGTTTTCCTAAGCCTGTTTGAATGTGTTTATCATTAGCCATACCTGAAGGCATCTACCATAAGTTAGAAATCTGTTGGAATTTGCTGCCATAAGATTTTTGGTGAGAGGGCTTTGCCCATAGTAAAAAGCCCACCGCCTAGTGCGATAACGGGTGGCGGGCTCAACCTTTTAGGTACCGATAGAGTCTTCAAATCAAAGCCTCAAGTACGTGAACCGGGGCTCCCTTGGCAGATCAAGGGATGATTCTCGAACGTCGATACAGAAATCCGGTTTCTACTCTGGGATAGGCCAAATCTCATCCGCTAGCCAACGGAGAAACCGGATTTCTAGCAATACTGTACTGATGCTCTAGCGGGATTCCTAACTGTCAGTTTGTTGATTTTGCCGGGAATTTGGAATGAATTGGGAGTCCGGTTTCCGGAGTTGCTTTCAATCCCTTTATCTGTTTGGGTTTCAGGGAAATGAGCGACTGGAGCCATCTTGGATGTCAGCCCCCTAATCCCGCACCACCTTAGAACGCAGTGATGATATTCCCTTGCTGCGGCATTCGCTCCAGCAATGACAGTTAGCCGGGATCATTGCCGCATGGGCATCGCTGAGGGTTGAGCTATGGAGAATTGAGTGTGGTGTTTCGGAGCTACATCGTGAGTCAGGTGGAGCATCGTTTGTGTGCGATCGCACCTGGTGAACCCGTCAGTGTCGTAACGCGTCTTCTCGTCGCTGAGCGGTCATCGGCAAACTCATCGATCGCATCCAGTAAGTTAGCATCCATCGTCACGAAGTCGAGACGTTTAGGCGGCAAAGGGCTCATGGTGTCATATGCCTTCAGGGTGATTAGGCGGATGACTTGCTTTCATGCTAGTTAAGATACGGTTCCGTCAAACGTCCTTAATTGCAGCCCATCGTCTCTGGCCAATATGTTGGGTGCGATCGCCGCCAGCAGTTCCCGCCATCATAGAGTCACCCCCGAAGATGGTGGCTAGCCGATGACAGAAATCACTTGCACATCTACCCACGCTCCCAAAGCTGTTGACGTCGTTCGCAACGCGATCGACAAAGAAATTTCGCGGTTGGAAAAAGGTACTGAACGTGCCCTAGAGCGATTAAAACAATTCGAGGATCGCTATCAGGTCTCCTCGGCAGAATTTGCTAAAGGCTTTGTCGCTGAGGATCTGACGGGTCAGGACCTCGAATATGCTGAGTGGATGGGAGAATACCGCCTGTTCCAATAATTAGCCGCAGACTTGGCGCTGCTCAAAAACGTGACCTATGTCGCTTCGTGACGATCTCGAACAGGTCAGATCAGGCTTGCAGACCTTTGAAGACTACGGGTTATCCGAGCAGATTGACTTCTCTACGGAAATTCGCCCTGGTGCCCAGGCAGTTTTACAGGCATCAGTCAAATTAATTGACACCAGCGAGCTGTATATGCGGGCATATTTACTGTGTTCTACCCCTGAATCAGCGCTAGCAGTTCGTCGGTGGAGATCTTGCTGCTGACATCGGTGCCCGTGAGCAGGCTGTCGGCAAGGTCGCGCTTGGTTTTGTGCAGCGCGACGATTTTGTCTTCGATGGTGCCCTGGGCGACGAGGCGGTAGATCGTGACCGGGCGCTGCTGACCGATGCGGTGAGCGCGATCGCTGGCCTGGTCTTCCACCGCAGGGTTCCACCAGGGATCCATGTGGATGACAAAGTCAGCGGCGGTGAGGTTGAGCCCAGTGCCCCCCGCCTTCAGACTGATGAGAAAGACATCCCCCTCGCCATTTTGAAAAGCATCGACCCGCTTTTGGCGCTGCTTGGCCGGAGTGCTGCCGTCCAGATATTGGTAAACAATTTTTTGCTGATCCAGGTATTCCCGCAGGATGGTGAGGTGATCGACAAACTGGCTAAATACCAGGGCTTTGTGGTCGTTGTCCAAAATTTCCGCCAGCACCTCGCCGAACTGATCCAGCTTGGCACTGGGCAGGCCCAGCTCGGGGCGCACCAGTTGAGGATTGCAGCAGGCGCGGCGCAGGCGCATAATTTCCGCCAGCACTTGCAGATGCTTTTGGCCGGCAGTGGCGTCACTGTCGGCCAGTTTTTCCACCGCTTCCCGCCGCAGCGCTTCGTAAAAGGCCATCTCCTGATCGCTGAGTTCCACCTGGAGGGTGATCTCGGTGCGGGAGGGCAGTTCTTTGAGCACCTGGTCTTTGGTGCGCCGCAGAATGAAGGGCTGGATCAGCCGCCGCAGGGCGTCCCGCGCCGACTCGTCCTGCTCCCGCTCGATGGGGTTGGCAAACCGTTGGTTAAAGCTGTCCAGGGAGCCGAGCAGCCCCGGATTGATAAAGCGGAACAGATTCCACAGTTCCCCCAGGTGGTTTTCGATCGGGGTGCCGGTGGTGAGGATTTTGAAATCGCCCTGGAGCGCCATCGCCGCCTGCGATCGCTTCGTATCCTGATTTTTGATGGCCTGGGCTTCATCCAGCACGATGTTTTGCCACTGCACCTTCGCCAGCATATCCGCCTCGGTGTCTTGCTGCAGCAGACCGTAGCTACACACCACCAGATCGCCCGGCTCCAGCGTATCGAGCATCTGCTGGCGATCGCCAGGGCCAAACTGTTTCACCGTCAGGCTGGGGGCAAAGTGTTCCGCTTCGCTGGCCCAGTTCATACACACGGACGTAGGGGCGATGACCAGGGTAGGGCCGGTGTCGCAGCGGGTGAGGATGAGGGCGATCGCCTGCAGGGTTTTGCCCAGGCCCATATCGTCCGCCAAACAAGCCCCGACGCCCCAGTGAGCCAGCCGCGCCAGCCAGGTAAAGCCCTCGTGCTGATAATCCCGCAGCTCGGCTTGCAACGTTTTGGGCACTTGGGGCTCAATGGACTGAGCGGTTTTAATCCGCTGGAGATGCTGTTTCCAGGCTTTGTCGACCTTGAGTTGGCCGACATCCTCCACCATGTCTTCCAGGGCCAGGGCCGCCAGTCCGTGAATGCGCAGGTCTTTGCCCTTGGAGTCCGACAGCCGTCGCAGGGTTTGCAGTCGCTGGCGAAACTCCTCCGTCAGCGCCAGAAATTGCCCATCCGACAGTTGGATAAAGTCGCCTGGCGACTGCTCCATCAGCGCCATCAGCTGTTGCAGATCCATCACCTGGGTATCGCTGATCTGAATCTCGCCACTGGCGGCAAACCAATCCTGCTTTTGGCGAATGTTGAACTTAAAGTTCGACAGCCCCAACTGCTGAGAGACGCGGAATTTTTCGCCTTCGGGCCATTCGATGCGGATGCGATCGCCCATGGCCTGCAACTGCACCAGCAGATTCAAACAGTCCTCCGGCTCCTCAATCATCCATTCGCCATTCGCCGATTTGTAGGTCTGCAAGATCGGGCAAGTGGTTTTCACCTCTTTGGCGCGGGCTTTTTCCTCCTTTAAATCCCGTTCGGTTTGCAGGCGCTTGCCCGCCACCTCAGCAATCACGGTCTTGCCCCCCTGACCGGGCCGATAATAAGCCCCCCCTGCGGGAAAGGGATGGGCCAGCAGCGATACTTTGAGGCCGCCCCCCGCCGGGAGCAGATGCACGCGGAGCGTCGGGTCGGCGGGCACCGCTTCCGCCGCCACCCCACCCCCAATATCAGATTGAATGGTGATCAATGACGAGATCGAGGTGATGGCCTTGAGCACTTGCTCGCGGGCATGGGTCGGCACCTCTAGACGATTGTTGGGAGCGAGGAGCTGGGCAATGCGGCGATGATCGTCGCTCACCGCCAGCACCTTGAGCCGGGTGGGGGTTTCCTTAAAGGCCAGCACAAAATCGTAGGCGTGGATTTCCGGCGAGAGGGAGAGCTTTAAGCGATCGCCCTTGATCTCCTGCACCAGCAGTTCCGGTTCGCCCGCGACCACATCAATGCGCACGGTGGGGTTATCGGTCCAAAAAACTAGCGGATGCCCGACCAAGGCCAACAGCGCCCCCTCGCCAAAGGCATAGTTCGGCGACCCGTAATAGTAATACTGCTGATGCTCGACTTCGAGGTTGGCAACGATCTGGCGATCGTGGTCGGTCAGGTAGTCGGGCATGTCGCGGGGCGAAGTGAACCGCTTCAGCGAGATTTGTTTACCCCGTGTCCAGCCGCCTTTGACACTGAGTTTTTGCTCCACGGGGGTCAGGGTCCAGTAGTCCATGCTGCTGAACTGGAGTCGCCAGGCCAGCCGGAAGACGGGTTTGGCGGCGGGATGATCGGGGGCGATCGTCTGGGTAAGCTGGCTCAACGCATTCAGCGACAGTTCCCACGGCTCGCGAATTTGGATGATGTCGATCAGGGGGCGGCTGCCGCATTCTTCCCGCAGGGCGTCGGCCAGTTCTACATATACCTCGAATTTTTCGCCCTCGCCGCCTAAGCGGGTGATCAACGTCGCCAATTCCATTGCGATCCAGCCATAGTCCGCTTGAGAAGCCTCGTGATACAGCCGGACCAAGGAGATCGGTAACCAACTCCGAAAATTACCCGTGTGGAGCCAGTAGATACAGTAGGCTTCAATCAGTGCGGGCATTCCCAGATGATCCAGAAAATAATCTTCGTTGCGCCGCAAGCGCTCCGGCACCTGGCTGATGAAGCCCCCCTGAATCTGCACAACCCACTCCAAAATGGCCATGCTGTCATGAAGCCAGTGCCCTTTATGCTGTTTCAGCAATTGACAGCAGGCGAGCGCTTGTTGGTAATCGTCGGGCTGTCCCTGTTCCAGCAGGGCAAAGAAAAAGAGGGCGGTAGCCGGGGAATCAAACCAAGCGGCTTGAGCAACCTTGGCTTTGCCGGCTTGTTTGAGGCTGGCCCGAAAGTAACCGATCGCTGCCTCCGTATCCCCCGTCAAAAAGGCGATCGCCCCCTGCAAAGCCAGATACTTACTGGGATTATCGGGTGACGTCTCCGACAAGACGCCGCTGGCCTCGCGCACATGCCCCCGCAGCCAGAGCTGCTCCACATAGACCAGCCGAGTCTCGGCATCCAGTTTGTCCTCGTGGTAAAGCGCTTCCGCCTGTTCAAAGGCCGCATCCGCCGGTTCACAGTGGCGCGCAGCCTCGGCGAGCGTCAGACGCAGACCATATTGCTGAAACTCTACCGATAGCGTTGCGAACCAGTCGGGGTCAAACGGGTTATTGATGATGCGCTGCAGCACGTCCGGCAGGGTCAGGGTTCTGGACCAATAGGCCTGATCGGCATCTGCCAGCAAGAGGTCGATTTCGGCGGTATCTTGCCGGTAAATGGCGATGCGGAGTTCCCGCAGCCAGGCCGTTTCGTCCATAAACGTGCGGGGACCGCGATCGCCATAGCGCTGCTTCACCGGAAAATAGGCATGAACCGCCTCGACCAGCGGGTCGAAGGTGCCCAGGGCGATCGCATCCCGCACCACAATATCCACCAGCCGGTCAGGACAGTGCGGTCCCATCCCCCGTTCCTGGGCGAGCACCTCCAGTTGAATTAGTTTGGTAACTTGCGCACTAAACTGCGGTGCCTGCAAACGGTTCAGCCGTTGATCCCCGATTTGGGCGGGCACGCCCTCATTCCAAACCTGGCACGCTTTCGCCCGACTCACCGGCTCATACACGATGGCAAAAGCTTGCACGATGGTCCGCTGCACCTCGTTCAATTTTTGATAGGCGGCTTGGAGGACGGTTGGCGATTCAGCAGAGGAGGTAGAAGCCATCAGTTTAGGAATGGGCAATCCGATAAGGGGCAGCGTTAATCCACATCATTAGATTAGAAGAATTGCGAATTATCTTAAAATGCTTTGGATAATTTTGCTGATGCGGATTGAGCAGGAGATCTGTGTAAGCGCGATCGCGCGGCTCTTCCCAAATCCCCAAACGAGTCTGGACCGGCAACACTGCAGGCCAATCGCCATGGATGCAGAAGATCCGGCGAGTGGTTAGATCAGCCCTTGAATGGCCGCCTGATAGACGCCCTGATAACGATTTTTAGCCTTGAGCTTAGTCAGGCTATTGTTGATGTGAAATTTGACCGTGCTCTCGCTGATATAGAGCTTTTGGGCAATATTGCGATCGCGCAACCCCTGGGCCAACAAGGTCATGACCTCCACTTCCCGTTCTGACAAGAGCACCGGGTGAGCACCGCCTGGGGCTGCGGCAGTCGCGCCAGCCGGTAGCACCAATCGAAATTGCCCGGTGCGGCGATCGCCCATCACCTGCAAATCCAACTCGCCCCGCAGCCAGGTAATGATGGTTTGCAAGGGGGCAAACTGCGATCGCAGCCAGGCATTCTCCGCAGCGTCAGCGTCGTGGGGCATTGCCAAAATGGCTTCTAACGTGACCGAGTGGGCCTGATAGCTGAGCCGACAGTAGTTACAACCCCATTGCTTGAGCACCTCCGCCGCTTGCAATAGCGCATGGTGAGTCGGCACCGATAGCGGCTGCTCAGTGCCCACCAACATCAAGCCGGTGGATGGCAAGACCGCCGCCAGTTGATCAGACAGGGGGAGCTGATGGGCGGCGCTCACCGGCACTGCCGCCCGCACCTGCTCCATCTGGAGGGCGGCATCAAGGGCGATCGTGGCCGTCATACAGAGCACTTGCAGCACTTCGAGAAATTCTGGGGCCATGGGGTGAGTGCTAAAGGCGGCTAACACGCCAATCACGCGATCGCGGGCCACCAGGGGATACCCCGCAAACCCCTGGATGCGGTTGGCGATCGCCCAGTCGCGATCTTTGACCCAAGCTTCGTTGGCTAACTGATTGCTAAGAAACGGGATCTGGTTTTGGGCAATCTTGCCCACTTTGTAAGCGCCCATGGGCACCCGCGCAAACGAGCCGTCGATGTGGGTATGCAGCCCCGACGAGGCCATCAGGCGCAACGTACTTTGATCGGCTTCCACAATCCACAACCGCGCAAATACGCAGTCAAATTGGGTGACCAGAGCATCGGTGAGGTGGCGGGCAATTTCAGGGATTTCCAAACATCCAGAAATTGACTGCACAATCTGACTCACATTCTGCAAATCAAACAGTAACCGGGCAGAATCTAGCAAAGTGAGGAACGCGGGGCGCAGTCGCCCGATGAGGATAAGGAATGAGGCTCAAATAACATCCAAATTGTTAGGGCAGGCATCTTGCCTGCCTTGGGACAGCCGAGACGGCTATCCCAACTGATTCAATTCTCATTCCTAAGGAACTACTGTCCATAGTTCAATCAGTGCCGCCTGCGGTTTGTATCTGTTGGTACAGCTGAGAACTCGCTGGGGACAATCTGATAACCATCCCCACGATCGCAATTGTCACGCGGGCTGCGATCGCCCCACTGGAGCCTTATCTGAGTAGCCGCCACCCTAGCCACTGCCCACGAGCCCCGCCCATTCATAGACAAAAATCTATGCCCGATTCACGATCGCGCCAGGAGCATCAGACCGGTCCCGCAATTCAGGAAAAATGGCCTTAATAAACAAAAATTGAACAACTTTTCTTGCTGATAGAGTGAGGCTTTTCTGAATAGCATCTCACGAACTATCGTGACGATATTTGAACCGATCTTGAGGGAATAAAATTCGGTGGGCACAGTAACAGAGTAAGCCTCAGGCATCTTTTTCGGTCAGGCCATGAACACGACTCGTTGGGCAAAAACACTGGGCTGTCCATCTACCCCCCGAGTAGGTGGCGAACCTCTCTACAAAAAAATTGCCCGCGTCAAGGTGTTGCATCAAGAGTTAGCTGAGCGTACTTCGCCAGTGTCTCTGGGGCGAGCCTATGAAGCTTCCGCATTGTTTCGCTTGACCCAAAAAATCCGCAACTCCCTGGATTTAGAAACCATTTTGCAAACAACTGTCGATGAAGTTCATCAGTTGTTGCACAATGAATGCTGCTTCTTTTTATGGTGTTTATCGAGCAGCGATCGCCCCGCCCTCATGATTACCCATGAGGCGATTGCCGCCTGTGGCTCGACTCGCTTGGGAGAGCTGTCCGGAACGCATAGCCATGAGCTTGCCAGCGCCATTACTCAACTGCAGGTCTTGCGCGTCGATGATGTCAGTCGGAGCCTCGAAGTCACGCCGGGCCTGCGATCGCTCCTGGGGGAGTTGGGCGTCAATGCCATTCTCCTCTTACCCCTCAAAACTCGCTCGGGGCAGGCGGGGGCCATTCTCTGTACTGAGCAGTGCGGCGTGCGCATCTGGTCCGATACCGAAGTCGAACTCTTGCAGGCTCTGGCTGATCAGGTGGCGATTTCGATCGATCAGGCCGAGCTGTTAGCCCGCGCCCGCGCCACGGCAATGGCAGCCCAAACCCAAGCTCAGCAAGTCTCCGAAGCGCTGCAAAAACTCCAGCAGACCCAAGCTCAACTCGTTCAGCAGGAAAAAATGTCGAGTTTGGGGCAACTGGTGGCCGGGGTCGCCCACGAGATTAACAACCCGGTGAACTTTATCGATGGCAACATTGAGCCCGCCGAAAACTATATTCGAGGGCTACTCGAACTGCTACAGCTTTATCAAACCTGCTATCCCGAAACCGATGAGCGTATACAAGCCCTAGAAGCAGAACTGGATTTGCCCTTTTTGATTGAAGATTTGCTCAAAATTTTGTCCTCAATGAAAATGGGCACCTCTCGGATTAAAGAAATTGTGCGATCGCTGCGCAACTTCTCCCGCTTAGATGAGGCAGAGGTCAAACCCGTCGACCTGCACGAAGGCATCGATAACACCCTGATTATTCTCAAAAGCCGGTTAAAAGGGTCGGAAGAACAAGCTGAAGTCACCATCGAACGGCAGTTTGGGGCGCTCCCCCTGGTCGAATGCCATGCCGGGCAGCTCAACCAGGTGTTTATGAACATTCTAAGTAATGCGATCGATGCCTTAGAGGGGATGGCTGAACCCCGCATCAGCATTCAGACGCAACTGGTTGAGCACCCGCGACTGCCCCCCGCCCAACGGAGGGCGATCGCTGATCTACCCTACGTTGAGGTCCGGATTCGAGACAACGGCGTGGGCATGGATGAGGCCGTCAGCCAAAAGATTTTTGACCCGTTCTACACAACCAAAGCCGTCGGCCAGGGAACGGGTTTGGGCCTCTCGATCAGCTATCAAATCGTGGTTGAAAAGCACCACGGTACCCTAGAGTGCGTGTCATCGCCGGGTCAGGGGACTGAGTTTACTATGCGCATTCCCGTCCAGCTTGCCGATTGAGTTTCCGCCCATGACCGTGACCAGTGAAGGATCAAGCCATGTCTGCCACTTCCACATCGATGCTTACGGTTTTGTCAGTTGATGACAGCATCGTCATGCAGCAGCTCATCAAAAATACCCTGTCCGCCGAGTACCGCGTATTGCTGTGCAGCAGTGCCGTTCAGGCGCTCGCCCTGATCAATCAGGAACCCATTGCCGTGGTTCTGCTCGACGTTACCATGCCCGAAATGGATGGCCTGGACTTTTGTCGAACCGTTCGCAGTATCCCCAAATTTCAAACTTTGCCCATTGTGATGCTGACGGCTCGGGATAGCGGCCTCGATCGCCTCCAAGGACGCCTGGCCGGAGCCACCGAATACCTGACCAAACCCTTCGACGTCGACCAACTCCGCACCATCATCCAAAGCCTGGTGTAAAGCTCAGTTCCTCCAAATTCCGTACAGAGAGTGGATCGCGGCGCGGATGCCCCCGCCGATTTTCAGCCACCCAGCCACCCAAGCCCTCCGGGCAGGCTTCGCCAACACACCCAGCCACCCTCACACCCTACGACCGATCCTGAATATAGAACTCATAATCCGGGGTCTGCTCAGCTCGATAAGCCCCGACCCAGACGCGATAGATGCCCGGTAGCCAGGCTCCCGCGATCGCCGGATTTTTGCCCTGGCTATCATCATTGCACCAGACCCCGCCCGGCCCGGTAATGATCAGGGTCGTATCCACATCCGACTCAACCCGCATTTCCAGATTGGCAAAATTGGAGTCTAAGATGACCTCTTCGTGGGGCGTCTCGGAAATGTAGCCCAAACAAGGTCCCGTGGGGGTGTTGCGGGTATTGACCACTGCCGAGGCGGGGCGATCGCCGCCCCCTTTGCCTTTTAATACCGTGGGGTTAGGGGTAAACCCTGTCGCCAGCCTGACAAAACCAGGCTGGGCCGCCACCGATCGCCCAGGCAGCCCTTCGCTCAGCCCCCAGAGGGCTCCCCCCAGGGCAACGATGACGGCCAATCGAGAGGAAATCCGGGTCAAGTTCATAGGATCACCTGCTGACTGTGTGCTCGAATCTAATCGCTAGACGTGCTTAGGTTTGTGCGAGTTCCAGAGCGGCTTGCAGACGGGGAAGGTCAAACTGTCGCTGGTGCAAAATCAGCCACGACTCCATCAGGTCCGGCCCCTGCATATCGCCCATCAGCGCCGCCCGCATGGATTTCATCATCAAGCCCTTTTTGATCCCCTGGGCTTTGACAATGTCGTTGACGAGGGCTTTGCCCGTGTCAAGATCGTCCAGCGCCGTCCCCGCCTGCAACTGGTCGAGGGTGGCCTGTAGCAGCTCTGCCACCCCCTCTTGATGCAACTGCTGGGTCGCCGCTTCGGAGTACTCCATCAACGGCGAGAAGAAAAAGCGCCCCTGCTCCACCCCATCGGGCAGGCGCGTCAAACCGGGGCCGAGCAGTCCGGCCAGGGTCGTCAGCCAGTCTTGGTCAGCCTGGGGATCAAGCGGGTAGCCAGCCTCTTGCCAGAAGGGGATCAGCAGGTCCACCAATTGCTCAGCGGGCATTTCGTGCAGGTACTGACTATTGAGCCAGTCCAGTTTGTCCCAGTCGAACTTAGCCCCAGCTTTGTTGACGCGATCGAAGCTGAACTTCGCGGCGGCATCCTCCAAGGTGAAAACTTCTTCGTTATCGGGGGCTGACCAGCCCAATAGCGTCATGTAATTCGCCAGGGCGGTCGCGGTAAAGCCCATTTTCTGAAAATCGGAAATGGAGGTCACACCGTCTCGCTTCGAGAGCTTTTGGCCACTCTGGTTCAAAATGAGCGGCGTATGGGCAAATTCCGGGACGTCGCCGCCCAGAGCCTCATACAACAGAATTTGCTTAGCAGTGTTGGCAATGTGGTCTTCGCCGCGAATGACGTGGGTAATCGCCATCTCCAGATCATCGACGACCACCGCCAGGTTGTAGAGGGGCTGACCAATGCTGTCCACCGATGACGCTCGGGCAATCACCATATCGCCGCCGAGGTCGCTACCTTTCCAGGTCATGGGTCCCCGCACCAAGTCTTGCCACTGAATGGTGCGATCGTCGTCAATTTTGAAGCGAATGACCGCCTGTCGTCCTGCCGCTTCGAAGGCGCGCTGCTGGTCTGCGGTCAAGGTGCGGTGACGATTGTCGTAGCGGGGGGCTTGATTTTTGGCCTTTTGGGCTGTGCGCATGGCGTCGAGTTCTGCGGGGGTGTCGTAGGCCCGATAGGCTAACCCTTTGTCCAACAGGGTTTGAATGGCTTGCCGATACAAATCGAGGCGCTGGGACTGAAAGAAGGGGCCTTCATCCCAATTGAGGCCGAGCCATTGCAATCCAGCCGTGATGTTGTCGGTGAATTCGGGGCGCGATCGCTCGGTGTCGGTATCTTCGACCCGCAGAATGAATTGCCCGCCGTGGTGACGCGCAAACAGCCAGTTAAACACCGCTGTGCGAGCGGTGCCGATATGCAGATTGCCGGTAGGGCTAGGCGCGATGCGAACGCGAACGGTCATAGCGGGGGGGGAAATAAAAACGACAGTCTACTATTCTATGGGCTGATGTTTATCGTCGGGGGGTGAGGCCGCGAAAAATTGTGCCGCCAGCGCTCCGATTGAACCCTCAAGCAGGGCTCACAAATCACCCAGGGGCGGGATGTTGAAGCCGATCGCGAGCACCCAGGCCAAAACTTTTTGGGTTGCCGCCAAGGTCGCCGCCGACTCCATACGTTCATCAGTCAGCGATCGCCACTGGGCTCTGTGGGCATCGTAACGATAAACCTGTTCCGCCAAAACGTAGCCTTGTCGGATACAAGCCGGGGTCTCGCCAGCCCGAGCGGCCATTTGATCCAGCGCTTGAATGACCGCTGGCAGTAAATCAACGCGCAATCTCCCCGGCAGTACCTCATCTGTCACCCAGGGAGCGGTGCGGGGCGGTTTAGTCGCCCGATGATCGGCTAGCTGTTGTTGCCAGGTCTGGCAGCGAACATGCGCCCACTGCAGCACCATGGGCAGCGAGAGTTGGAGGCGATCGCACAGGGGCCAATGCCCCTTCAGGTCCGGCATCGCCGAGATTGCCCCCGCCCCGGCCAGAGCGGGCAGCGGCGCTTGCAGCCAGTGTTGCCGCCAGGCGGTCAGTCCGGCAGGCAATACCGTCAGGGTCAGCCAGCCCTGGGGGGTCGCGTGGACTCGCAGTCCTGTCGCGATCGCGCCCACCAGACTCGTTTCCTGATCTGCCTCGGCAAAAGCGGCCATCAGGTCGGCGGCTAGTTGAGGGGCCAGGGTGACCGCCTCTAGAGCGTCGGTAGCCGCAAGGGCATGGGCGATCGCCGACTCGTACTGGTAATCCAGTTCACCAGAGACTTGCAGCGAACTCAGCGGCACCGCTTCCCGATCGAATCGCGCCTTGGCCCCCTGAATGTGCAGATAGCGAGACAGTGATTTTTGTAACAACATCCTCAACGAAACGGTTGCTAATTCGGTAGTCAGTCGGATTTCGGGGGTCATGGCCATGGCGGGAACTTCGGCCCGTTACCAGGGCGTCTAGTTTAGAAAGGTTCGTGCACACCGCGCCTCCAGGGTGAACCAGATCAGCCAGGGGGCGCAGCCTGGGAGAAATTGACTAGCAATAATACTGAGGGTTTGTTTTAATATGAGGTAAATTAAGCTTGAATATTTCAGTGGATTCCCCGTCTAGCCTTTGAATTTTATTCCCAGACTCGCCTAAGTTTCTTTGAATGAATAGTTAAGCTATAGAAGCTTTCAAGATTGATTCCTTCCATTTCCATCCGTTGAGTCAGTTTGAGTCTGCAAGGTCAATTCAGTCCTCACCCCGAGCACTCCTATGTACCCAACATCATCGGCTAACCAGGCGCGCCCCTTTCTCACCTGGCAGAGAATCTCAGACTGGGCCCAAGAACATTATCGGTGTCGCACGTTTGTCAAAGACGAGCGCATTCCTTCCCGTCCAGGGCTATTGTATTTGGTACAGCGGGGAGCCGTGAGGCTGACCGGCAGCGCTCAATTAAGTGTAGACGTCGCCAGCGAAGAGGAAGAACTCTCTACAACACCGCTGATGGCGCAAGACGAAGAAGCCTTTCTGGGCTTTGTCGGCCCTGGGCAACCCTTCGAAATCATTGCGCAATCACCGTTCTCGCTGCAAAGCTTTGCCCATGTTGACCAAACTGCCGTGATCTGGCTGTATTGGCATGATCTGGACAACTGGCCCCACTTTCGTCGCGAAGTGCTAGAAGCGTTTCGCCATCAGCATCAACGGAAACTTTTGTGGCTCAGCACCCTGGGGCAACGGCGCACCATCGATCGCTTAATCGGCTTTTTAACCCTGCTGGTCGAAGAGTTTGGCGAGGCCTCCCCCGAGGGCTACTATCTGCCCTTTCCCTTAACCCATGCCCAGATCGGCAGCGCGATCGGGTCAACCCGCGTCACCGTTACCCGGCTCATCGGCAAGTTACGCCAGCAAGGCGTGCTCACCACCCACGGCGATGGGCTCATTTGTTTGCCTGGCGGCAGCGATCTTTCCATGAGTAAAGAAGCTTAAGCAGGGCGATCGCACGATTTCCGGTTCCTCCGGATCTGATTGCTCTCCATCAACCCCCAAGCACGGCGGCATGTCATTTACCGATCGTCGCTATAGGATAGAGATCTGACTGCCATCAGTTCTGAGCATTCTGATTTTTTGAAGGTAGCGCGATCGTGAAGTTTGTTGACTTGGCTGAAGTGACCGTGGTGGGCGGCAATGGTGGGGATGGCATCGTGTCCTTTCGCCGCGAAAAGTACGTGCCAGCGGGGGGGCCTTCGGGCGGCAATGGCGGCCAAGGCGGCTCCGTTTACCTGATTGCCGAATCCAACTTGCAAACGCTGCTGGATTTTCGGTTTGCCCATGAGTTTAAGGCGAAGCCCGGAGGCCGCGGGGGACCGAGCAATCGCACTGGGGCCAATGGCGAAGACCGCTACATCGAAGTGCCCTGTGGCACCATCGTGTACGATGCCAACACCGACGAGTTAATTGGCGATCTGGTGACTCCCAAACAAATCCTCTGTGTCGCCGCCGGGGGCAAAGGGGGCCTGGGCAACCGACATTTCCTCAGCAACCGCAATCGCGCCCCTGAATATGCGCTACCAGGATTAGAAGGCGAGTCGCGCCGCATTCGTCTGGAGTTGAAATTGCTGGCCGAGGTGGGCATTATCGGACTGCCCAATGCCGGGAAATCCACCCTCATATCGGCCCTGTCCGCCGCCCGGCCCAAAGTTGCCGATTATCCGTTTACGACCCTGGTGCCCAATTTGGGGGTGGTGCGTAAACCCACCGGCGATGGCACCGTGTTTGCCGATATTCCTGGCTTGATTGCCGGAGCCCATGCGGGTCTGGGGTTAGGTCACGAGTTTTTGCGCCACATTGAACGCACGCGCCTCTTGCTGCATCTGGTGGATGCGACGGCTCCTGATCCCGTGGCGGACTATCGCACCATCCAGCAGGAGTTGACTGCCTATGGTCACGGCTTGAGCGATCGCCCACAGATTCTCGCTATCAACAAAATTGATGCGATGGCTGCCGACGATGCCCAGGTATTGGTAGAACTCATGGCCGAAGCCACCGAGCGGCACGTCTTTGCGATCTCCGCTGTGACCGGCCAAAACCTTGACGAAATGTTGCAAACCGTTTGGGAGCAGCTCGACCAATTGCCCGCCAATCCCCCTGTGGTGCCGCCTGACCAAACTCCGCAAACCCTGGTCGAGTCCGCCATCACCCCTGATCCGGCCCTGCTCGAAGTCGTCGACTCGCCTGGATGATTGGGAACCAGGGCGACTCAAATTACGTCGGGGATCTGGGCATGCTGTAGGCAAGCGATCGCACAAGGAGTAACCAACCATGACGTATCGATGGCAACGTTGGGTAGCCACAGGATTAACCGCCGGATTTGTACTGATCAGCGCGTCAATCCCGGTGGCGGCGCAAATTTCGGGCGAGGCGGACGAATCCGCACCGGACAATGGCGAGATGCCGGAATCGGACGATCCCGCAGCAACGACCCCCGAAGAAGGGGTTTCGCTGCCGGATGAGGAGGTGCGCTTTACCTGTGAAGGGCAAAATGGTCAGCCTACGGTCATGTACGCCCCGGTGAGTCAGCCGGGAGCGCTGTACGCTTGGGCCACGCCGGAAGATATGGGCAGTGCTTGGCCAGCGGAGCGCCGCTGCGCAGAGATTGCTCGCCGCCTGGAAATGTATCGTCCTGACGGTTTGCTAGAGCTGCAAACCGGTCGTGAAAACGGCTACAACACCGTCTGTGTGACGACGGAAGCCGATGCGAGCTGCCGCATCGTGTTCACCGTGCCGAACGGCCAAGATCCCGTGGTGACCCGCGATCGCGTCTTTGACAACTTGGTCCTCGCTGACCAGGGCCAGAGCACCCAGGGTGTCACCACCTTTGCCGAAGGCGATACCTTGCTTAATGAATTGGGCAATATATTGGGCTTCCCGACCGGGGGTCGCCGGACTTCCTCCCTGACCGGGGGGATCAATCTACAACCCTTCCTCGATGCGGCAGACGGCGGCACGGGTACCCAACTGAATCCGAACGGGGGCCGCCGTTTGAATCCCGATAGTTTTTGAGCCAGGTCAGCGATCGCGTAGGATAAATCTTATGTGTATTTAGCGATCGCCCGCATGACGGCCACGACCCCTCAAAAACCCGCCTGGGCCGGTGATGACTTACTTTCCAAAGTCGTCAACCGGCTCATTCAGACGAAGCCGCTCTACGCCCTGATGAAGCGGCAAGCCCGACAGGTCTTAATCAAAACTGCCGAGCAGAACGGCATCCCCTGGCGGCAAACCCGCGCCGATTACGAAGCCTCCGCGATCGCTCAACAACTCGAAGCGATCCACAATCCCGCAGTCATTTATCCCGACTACTATCAAGTGCCCTTCCATGCCTACGATGCGGGCAATTTGTGCTGGCAGGCAGCCTTTGAGGCGGAGTCTGCCACCTACGCCATGGCGCTGCGGGTCTGGCCGGATGAAACGCTCACCTGGCAAGCGGCTCAAGACCGGCTACGGGACAGCTTTCATCAAGTACTGGCCGACTATTTGACTCAACCCGTCCACGACGCCCTCGATGTGGGGTGTTCAGTCGGCATTTCGACCCAGACCCTGCATCGGTTTTTGCAGCAGCGATCGCCCGCTGTCCACACCATGGGCCTCGACCTATCGCCTTACATGCTGACGGTAGCTCAAGCCCGCGATCCCCACCGAGAGATCACCCGCTGGCTTCACGCCCCGGCAGAAGCCACGGGCCTGCCATCCGCCTCGTTTGACTTGATCAGCATGCAGTTCGTCACCCACGAGTTGCCCCGCACCGCCAGCCGCGCCATTTTTCAAGAAGCGTTGCGGCTATTGCGTCCGGGCGGCACCCTGGCGATCGCCGACAACAATCCCAAGTCCCCAGTGATTCAAAATTTGCCGCCGGTCATTTTCACCTTGATGAAAAGCACCGAACCCTGGACCGACGACTACTACACCTTTGACATCGAAGCCGCCCTGGCCGACCTCGGCTACCAGCGCGTCATCACCGCCGATACCGATCCCCGACATCGCGCTATTTTGGCCCAAAAGCCCCTGTAGCGATCGCGGCGGTTTCTTTTCAGTGCATACTATGATTGGCAGCACACTTTAAAAGCCTGATTTTCGTCCCTTGCTAGACGCAAAGACACCACTATCAAATCAGTCGTCATTTCTCTTACGGACCTAAACCTTAGGCCGAGCAATCGGTACTGAATCCGTGGGACTATCGCTGTAAATACTTGCTGCCAAAGAACCGGACTTACCTTATCGAATAATCAACTCTTCTAGACAACTTAACTAGAAGTTGGCATTTGATGATACCGGTTTTGATAATGACGATATTTGCCCATCGTGATGTAACTGCCAGGGTGTTCCTGAGCTCTGAAATAATGGGTGACGATGCTTTTTCGAGTTAATTTCAAATTATTAATTTCGCTACCTCCATGCAACAATTGAGCATGCCAGATAAACACATCACCTGCTCGAGCGGCAAACTTCTGAGGTCGCAAATCATGCTTCTCAAGTTCTGCTTGGATATAGCGCTGACATTGAGGCATTTCTTCGCGCACAGCATGCAGGCCACCATGAGAAAAGCAATAAGGCTTAAGCTTATGACTACCGGGATAGTAAATCAAGGGACCAGCATCTAAGCTGCAGTCTTCCAAAGCAATCCAGGTCGCCAACATTTTGTTGGGCACTAATGGAGGCATATAAAAAGTATCAAAATGTGCTGGTTGCTGGCTACCTCGCTCAAAACTTAAAGAATTGCAAGCCATCGGGTCGCCCTCGAGGAGATCATGCAGAATTTTAGCAAGCTTTTTATCTAGGATAAGGTCCCTAACTTCCTGGAATTCCAAAAATAAATCGTTCAATTTATAAGGAAAATTCCTTGCTTCATCAGGGGCATCCTTCAAAAGAACTCTTTGCTCTCTTTCTGTACCGATGAATGCGTCAATCACGAGAAAATTTTCTGGCTTATTGGCCCTATCTTTCCATGTTTGATCGATGAGATCACTTATTTTTTCAATTCTTTTTGAGTTAAAAAAGCGGGGAAGTACGAGATAACCGTTTTTCTCCCAAAACTCAAAATCCTTAGATTTTAGAGAAGATATTCTTCGAAATTTGGCCGATTGATCTGTAAGGTCTTCAGAACGTCTGATAGCCTTCTTTAAAAAAGTCTTAACGGGGGATGGTAGAACTGCAGACAAAACTTTTTTAGGTTGCATCGCTTACTTTCTCTAGAATTTGCATCAAGGATTCAAAGCGCCACGTGAGTTCTTGATCATGCCAATTATATCAGCCCGCTTGAAACACAACGTATTTGAATCTAGGACCAAGGAAAACACCTGAATCCTTTGAAGCTAGTGGCTTACATGTACTGTACTTAGCACGGCGAGGTTGTGAGCCCTTTAAGACTGATACTCGCAATATTAAAACAGGCGCATTAATAGCAGCATTGAGTTTAAGAGATTTGAACTTTTCAGAAAGTTTTGAGTCTGAGGAATGAGATGAGTTTTCTAAATGCATCTCTATCAGTAGAAGCAAACGTTCATGTAATATATGATGTCAAACTCAATGATTGCACTTGCAAAACCGGAGCAGGCTGAGTGAAACCTCTAACTCGTATCATCCGTTCAAATACGTGGTTTTCTCTCAAGCAGGACAATTGGTTGTCTTGGCTGCGGCAGTGGCCGATCCGATTCGCAAGGAAATCTCAGAAATCCCCGAAACAGTTTCAGCATCCTTTCAGTGCCACCCTCGAACATCGGCCCCAAAGCATTTATTGGGGGGTAGACTTGCCCTTAAAAGATGCCTGCGAAATTTACACCACCCTTTTGGTGGAAGGGTGGGCATGTGCTCAGTCCGGGTTAGCAGCGATCGCCCTCTATCTCGACGGGGAGTTGCTGGAGGAAATTCAGCCGAGCCGGCCTCGCCCAGATGTCGCTGCGGCGCTGCCCCATCTACCGGCCGCTGCTGAGAGTGGCTTTTCGAGCACCCTTCATCTCGCGGGGGTGGCAGTCGGCAACCACGTACTGACCATCGCTTTTCGCGATCGCCGGGGTCGCTGTGCAGTCGCCGAACGGGCGGTCCGAGTCAAAGAATTTCGCCATGCCCTCAGCCACACCCTCGAACATCGCCCTAAAGGCATCCATTGGGAGTTAGACTCGCCCGAGGAAGCCGCGCAAAATATCCACGGCACGCTGCTAATCGCTGGCTGGGCATGCGCCGAAACAGGGATGCAGGAAATCGACCTCTATCTGGGGAATGTCTTCCTTAGAACAATTCACCCTCAACTGCCGCGCCCAGATGTGGGAGCAACCCTGCCGACGGTGCCCCAATCAGCGACCAGCGGCTTCTCGGAATACATTCACTTCGCAGACTGCTTCCCAGAAGAGAGGCCGCTGGGGGAACAGATCCTGATTTTGGCCCTGCGCGATCGCGATGGTCGTTGTGCCGCAGTCGAGCGCCCCATTGTCATTCAGGAATTTCGCCATCCTCAAACGGCGACCCTCGAACGGCGACCCGAACGCATTTATTGGGGCATTGATCGATTGGTGGTGCCCCACTACGGCACTTCGGGCACGATCCCCGTGGTGGGGTGGGCCTGTGCCCACGCGGGGATTGAGAAAGTTGAATTCTACCTGGAGGGCATCCTGGTGCAAACGGTGCAGCCGACACTGGCCCGTCCTGATGTCGTTGAAGATTTTCCAGCGATCCCCGATGCCGCAACTAGTGGCTTTTTTACGACGATCGCCCTCGATGATACCCGACCGGGAGAGCGCCTCTTGACCCTGGCCTGCCATGACCGGGCGGGACGGTGCGCAGTCGGTGAGTTCCCGCTGACAATAGTCGACAACAATCTGAGTTACCACCACTATTTTTTGGCGACTCTACCTTCCTCACGTGAAGCTACGGCCATGCTGACGGCCCTCACCCACCAAACGACCGCCCTGCCACATTTTGAATGGTGGGTTTGGAGTGACAGGCAGGAGTCCATCCTCACCACACTGCGATCGCTCGTGGAGCAAACCTATCCTGAGTGGCACTGCTTTCTGACCGCACCTGCCGAGCAGTGGCCCGCGCTAGAAACCCTGATCAGTCAGTCGGTACCGCCCGAGCAGCGATCGCAGATCACGCTCCAAACCTCCATTTCCCCAGCACCAACAACGATTAATTCCGTGCATTACCTCGGATTTATGCGGGCGGGAGAAATTCTCGCCCCCCACGCTTTAGTGCGGTGGGCCACCGCATTGCACGAGGCGCGGCCCGCTCTGAGCTACACCGATAACGACCAACTCCAACCCGGCGACCTGCGCTGCGAAGCAAATTTCAAACCCGACTGGTCACCCGACTATGCCCTCTCCCAGAATTACGTAGGGGGAATTTATCTGGCCCGAAAAGGTACAGCGGTGCTCACATCCCTGGCCGACATTGCCGAGTTGGATGCCGCTGGCGGCTGGCGCTACGACCTGTGGCTGCGGTTGACGGAAACCAGCGACGCCATCCATCACGTTCGGGAGGCGCTGTGGTCCGTGCCCTATCAGGATACCCCCGAACCCAACATCATCCAGGGCGAACTGGCCGCAGTACAGGCTGCTTTGCAGCGACGACAGAGTGGAGCCACCGTAGAGGCGATCGCTGATGGCACCCGCCGCCGCATTCACTGGCCGATGCCAACTTCGTCCCCGCTCGTTTCGATCATCATCCCCACCACGGGGCGACTAGACCTCGTCAAACCCCTGGTGGAATCGTTACGCGCCAATACCGCTTATCGTCCCTACGAGCTGATTTTCATTGACAACGGTCGGGGCCAGCACCCTGAGGGCATTCAGTTCCTACATCAGCAAGATGTCAAAATCATTGAGCATGATGCGCCCTTTAACTGGTCACAGCTCAATAACGTTGGGGCAGCGGCGGCTCAAGGCGAAATGCTGCTCTTCCTCAACGATGACATGGAAGTCACTGATGCGAATTGGCTCCATGAACTGGTGACCCAGGCTAGCCGTCCGGATGTGGGCCTCGTCGGGGCACTTTTACTTTATCCTGATGGCCGGATCCAACACGGTGGCATATTTTTAGTAAACCATGGAGGCGGTGTCTGTCACTCGTTGCTGCACCTCGATCCCCAGAGACAAATCTATCAAAACCTACATCAAATCGTACGCGAAGTTTCCAGCAATACTGGAGCTTGCTTGATGATGCGCCGCTCTGTATTTGAACAGATGAACGGCTTTGATAAGACTTTTGAAATTGTCGGCAGTGATATTGATTTAGCTTTACGAATTCACACTGCAGGGTACCGTAATCTCTGGACTCCTTTTGCAAGACTGCTACACCACGAAAGTTTATCTCGTAAACAGATAGCAGTTAAGCTTGACGAGACACGATTTTGGCAACACTGGGGCAGTTTCCTCAAGGCTGGAGATCCCTACTACAATCCCAATCTGACGCAAAAATATACTGACTATTCACTGCGAGAAATATCAGATTTGCCACCTTTAGGAGAAACTTCAACATTTCCTAAGTCAGACCATTTAGGCCAGAAGGGGATTAATCTAATTGGATTTATCCGGGCAGAGATGGGAATTGGCGAAGCTTCTCGCGGACTGGCTAAAGCCCTTGAAGCCACCAAAGTACCCTTCGGTATTATTGACTACGTTCACTTTAACAAATCTCAGATGGGTGATGATTCATGGCTACATAAAACCATCCAAGCACCTGAACACGATATTAATATTCTCTATATTAATGCTGACATGGTTCCCAAGGTCGTCAATAACTTACCGCCCAATTATTTTAAGGAGCGTTATACAATTGGCTATTGGGTATGGGAATTACCTGAATTTCCCAATGATTGGCTCAGTTCGTTTGACTTTGTCAATGAAGTTTGGGTGCCTTCTCACTTTGTTCAGATAGCGATTTCACAAAAATCACAGGTTCCCGTAATCTGCATACCTCATACTGTTGAGAAACTCGATATTCCATACTTAAAGCGAGCTTTTTTTCAGTTGCCGGATCTTAAATTTTTGTTCTTAATTATGTATGACACCTATAGTCAAAAAGAACGGAAGAATCCGCTGGGGGCGATCGCGGCTTTTCGTCAGGCATTTGCGGCCGATCGGCAAGATGTCGGGCTGGTGATCAAAGTCAATAATGCAAATGCCGACGAGATTCGCGACTTGCGGGAAGCGATCGGGGATCACCCCTCCGTCTACATATTGGATTCGATCATGAGCCGGTACGAAGTCGACTCCCTCATCCATAGCTGCGACTGCTACGTCTCCCTCCATCGGGCTGAGGGATTTGGGCTGGGCATTGCGGAAGCGATGGCCCTGGGGCGTCCGACGATCGCGACCCACTGGTCGGGCAATACCGACTTCACCAATCCCAACAATGCCGCCTGCATCGGCTATGAGTTGCGGCAAATTGGGCAAGATTACGGTCCCTACAAGGCTCACCAGTACTGGGCTGAACCCAACCTGGCTGAGGCCGCTCAATGGATGCGACGGTTGGCCGATGATCCCGCCTATGCTCGTCAGTTAGGGCTGCAAGCCCAACGCAGCATCACTAAACAATTGTCTCCCCCCGTAGTCGGCCAACTGATTCGCCAGCGGCTGCTAGAGATCAGTCAGCAACCTCTGACCGCGCCTTCGAGAAGATAACCCCGCTCAGGCAGCGGGGGACTGACCGCACCGCCTTACTCAGCGAGGTGGCGATCTTTCATCACATATTGACCGTGGATGTTGACCGCATAGGGTACGCAGTAGGTCAGTAGGGCCGAGAGCCAGCGGGCACGGGTCATTTTGCCTTGCGCCAAAGCGGCTCCGTGATTGATGGTGAACAAGACCGTACCGACCACTAACGCAACTCGAATTCCCATCCCCATCATGGTCGGATTGGTGAGGGCGGCGCAATAGCCACGGATAAACTGCGTTTTCATGTCGATCTTGAGAATGAATGTTCGATTCTAAACAGTCCTGTCTACAATTCAAACATGGCCCGTTCACGCTCCTGATTCACAGTTGGTCTTCTCACCAGGATGACTCGCGGCACCCCCCCTTCTCGGTCGATCGCCCTGCCCCAGCGGGATCAAATTTTAGTGTGTGGCCTGGGCAGTTTAGGCCAGCACTGCGTCGCCAATCTCAAGACGTTTGGGGTACAGGTCAATGCGATTGAGTTGCAGCCGAGCGATCGCTGGGAAATGGCAAGCTTACCCGACCTCATCGACCACCTGGTGATAGGCGACTGTCGCCAGTCCGATGTGTTGGCGCAGGCAGGGGTACATCACTGTCGGGCGGCCCTGATTGTTACTACCGACGAACGGGTCAATTTGGAGGCGGCCTTGAGTGCTCGCGTGCTGAATCCAGGCATTCGCCTGGTGGTGCGCTCAGAAAAACAAAATCTCAATAATCTTCTGGTCCAGCAACTCACCAACTTCATTGCTTTTGAGCCGACCCAGTTAGCCGCTCCAGCCTTTGCCCTCGAGGCCCTGGGGGAAGAGATGATCGGCTTTTTTAAGATTGAGCAGCAATCCTTTCGGGTGGTGAAACGCAACATTGCCCCTGGCGATGCCTGGTGCAACAGTCGCAAGGTCTACGAATTGCTGAATCGCGATCGCCGGGTACTGCGCTACATCAAAGCCCAGGACGCCGATTTACCGCCCGAGGATTGGGCCTTGCAAACCGATCATCCCTACAGTGCTTCAGCCCAGTTTTATACCTGGCTACCGGATGAGGTCATCCGGGCGGGCGACGTCATTGTGGCCGTTGAAACCGATGACCATGACGGTCTGAGTCTTTCCTCGCACGGGGATTACCCATTGCCGACTCGGCCTCAAACAGCCTTGTGGCCACGGGTCAGAGAGGGCCTGAGCCACTGGCGCAAATGGCGACCCCAGGCGGCGATCGTGGCCTACTGGCGCGGGAGTGCTAAAAACCAGATTCGCCGGGTGGCTTTGCTCTGCGGTATCACCGTGGTGGCGCTATGCGGTTTAGGCAGCGTCTTGTTAGTGGCGACGCAAACGGCCCCGACCCTGGCCGACGCCTTTTACGCGACGGTGGTATTGCTACTGGGGGGCTATGGCGACGTCTTTGGCGGGGTCGAGCTAGAGATGCCAATGCCCTGGTGGTTGCGGCTGTTTAGCCTCAGCCTCACCCTCGCCGGAACAGCCTTTATCGGCGTGCTGTACGCCCTCCTGACCGAAAAGCTATTGAGCTTACGGTTTGACTTCCTCGCCAAGCGGCCCCCTGTGCCCGACAAAGACCACATCGTCATCATCTGGCTGGGGCGCGTAGGGCGTCAGGTCGTCGAGATCCTGCAAGATTTACGGCAGCCCCTCGTGGGGATCACCAGCCAAACCATTGATCCCGATGTGTTGCCCCAGATGCCGCTGATTGTCGGCAGCATTCGTGAGGGGTTGGACAAGGCCAATCTAGCGACGGCAAAAAGCGTCGTGGCCGTCAGCGATGACGAGATCCAAAATCTGGAGTTAGGCTTGATGGCCTACCGAGCGAATCCCCGCAGTCGCTTGATTATTCGCACCTATGACCAACTGTTTACCGACAAAGTGGCGCAGTTGTTTCCCTATGCACAGGTGTTGTGTGCTTCGGCACTATCGGCAGAAGCCTTTGCCGGAGCCGCGTTTGGGGAAAACGTCGTGGGCCTGTTTCGGCTGTATCACCAGACGGTGTTGGCAACGCAATACCAGATCGAGGCGAATGACACTCTGCACCATTTGCTACTCTCGGAGGTGGCCTACGGCTATGGCGTGGTGCCGATTTGGTATCAGCCCGGCGGGCAGCGATCGCGGGTCATGCCATCGGATGATGTGCAGCTCCAGGCCGGCGATCGCCTCGTCGTGCTCTCCACCATTCGCGGTTTGCGGCGAATTGAGCAGAGCGATCGCGCTCCCCAGCAGTGGCAAATCGAGCTGCTGCACGCCCAGGCCGCCGACGCTATTTTTGAAGGTGGCACCGAACTGGCTCGGGTGACGGGCTGCCCCATCGGCGAGGCCCATGCTTTGATGAATGAGTTGCCGGTCGTGTTTCCCCATAAGCTCTACTTACATCAGGCGATTCGGCTGGTGCGCCGCCTCAGCCGCCTGCGCGTCAGCGCCCAAATTTTGCCGTTGGCAGATCGCGCGGGTAGCCATCGGTCTGACTTGTTCAGCCCTTAGCATCCCCCCACCCACATCTTGGCACCCCCCAATTCGGCGGCGCACTGGTCCTCAGGCGGTAGCGTTATTTTGCCGAATCGGGATAAAACAGCAGCAATGGCCGTCTTCCTGTTCTCTGCTTGAGCGATCGCCCTATGTCCCCTCTCTGGCCCTACTCCACCCCTGGCATTCCCGACCATTTGTTTGAACAATTGCCCGGCATCCCCATCAGCAAGCGGGAAGTCCGGTTACTGATTGTCGGGGCGTTGCGCCTAAGGCCCGACTCCCGCCTATGGGACTTAGGGGCGGGCACCGGCACAATCGTGGTCGAGGCCGCCCTGCTGTGTCCCCAGGGACAAGTCGTTGCGGTGGAACGGGACCCCGAAGTCGCCAACCTGATCCGTCTGAACGGCGATCGCTTTCAGCTGGCCAATGTCGCCGTCGTCGAGGGCTTTGCCCCTGACTGCTTAGACAGCCTGCCCCCCCAGCCTGACTGTGTGATTATCGAGGGGGGCAAGTCGATGAAGGCGGTGGTTGAGGCCACCTGGAACTATCTGCCCAGCGGCGGTCGCCTCGTCGTCACGACTGGCACCTTAGAAACGCTCTACGGCATTTCCGAAACCTTTGCCAAACTCTGCGTCCGCAATGTCGAAATTGTGCAGCCCGCAATTAACCGACTGGAAACCCGTGGACAGCAGCAGGTCTTCAAGGCGATCGACCCGATCTTTATCCTCAGCGGCGAAAAGCTCGACTAATGCTTCTGGTACCAACCCCAGCTGGGCGAAGGCAGGATGCAGAATTTTGCCGAATTAGCTTGAGATTCTGGCATCTCCTCTGTAGACTCAACATGCACTTTGATGATGAGGGCTATGGAAGACACGACGGTGTTTTCAAAATTAGAAGAGGCGGCGATCGCGCGCGTTGACGAGCTCCCCCCCGACGCCTACTTGACGGTAGATGACGTGCAGCAGCAGATCAAGCGATCGCGGGCATCGGTCTATCGATACGCCAACACCGATCCCGAGGTGCTCAATCCGCCATTTGTCGCGAAAAAACTGAATCCGGAGATGCGCAGCGATCGCCACGAACCGCTCCGCTTTCATCCCCGCGAGGTCCGGCGGTTCGCCCAAGACGTCTTGGGTCTGACCCCCATCATTACCGTACAGCCGTCAGAAGAGACCACCACCCAAGAAATTCTCAAGGCGATTTTGGCCGAGTTGCGGGCGATTCGAACCCATTTGGAGGCCGAATCAGGTAGTTAAACCACGCCTAAGTTGAGAACTGGAGTTTTGCGGGATCGAAAAAACCTCACCGCTCCTAAGCCCTCTGGACAGGCTTCGCCAAACGTAAGGCGAGGAACCCGATTGTCCTTAAACCTCTCCTTACAAAGGCTACCGTGTACACACATCGCGAATGAAAGCCCAAAATCCTGCATTTGCCCCCCTCCGCCCCCCAATTCTGGGGGGGACATAACGGCAAAGTCCCCCGGCATCGGGGGCTTAAAGCCCTCCGGGCATACCAGAAAAGGGGGCCATCAAGCCGGAAAGACAAACCAAAGACTTATGTGTACACCGTAGCCTTACCAAGGAGAGGTGCCGCAGGCGGTGAGGTTCGGGCAAAGGTTAAAACTCTACATCTAGATGAGGTTTAACCGTCCCTAAATGTCAGCATTTTCTACCCGCCGGGGGGTGCTCGCCGGAGCAACGGCCCTTGACCGTCCATTTATAGGAGCAATTTCCGCACTTGGGATGATTCTCACGGCAGAAAAAATAGTGCTAATTTAACGGTGATATTTGTTTACGCTTTTGAGATACACTATGTTGCTCAGCTCACAATACGCGGCTTGATGGTTCGCTACTGTAGATATCAGTAGGGCACTTTTTGAGTGGAGACTTTAAAGTTTCCCTAAGCTTCCTTGCAGTTTGATTTCTGCCATAGGCTAACCTGTGCTCAACTGTAAAACTGAAGTACGCGAGTCTACCCAAGACGTTTTCAATTCAGGTATTGTTACCCAGCCTTTATGGAATCTGTTAGTACCTCCGAGAATCCTCCGGAACCTCCGAGTAGTCGATTCTCTCATTTTGTTGGCACCGTCATTGCAATCGTGACTCTCATGTTGCCACTTGCGGCGATCGCCCATTTCTCAGCGGCTGATCCCCCTCCGGCAACGCTGCCCAGCTATCCTCTTTCTCAAACTCGTGAATGATTTGTGAGGATCATCGCATCTCTCTGCGGTTGCCGCAACGTCTTCGCCTAAAATGCTAGGCGAAGCGCTGCTACATTGTGGCAAAAAGCGACGAGTTGCGTGAGCCGATCGCGCTTGTTCAAGCGGTTAGCTGAGCGGCAGGCTCTTGCTAGCAACTGTCTATAGCCTTTATCGGCAGCGCTTCCAGACAAGCTCTGTACACTATCTGGAGACGCATTGTGGATTTATCTCGGATTCCTGCCCAACCCAAACCTGGACTGATCAACGTCTTGATCGAAATTCCTGCCGGGAGCAAAAACAAGTACGAATTTGACAAAGATATGGGGGCGTTTGCCCTCGATCGCGTGCTGTTTTCCTCGGTGCAATATCCCTATGACTACGGATTTGTCCCCAATACCCTGGCCGACGACGGTGATCCCTTGGACGGCATGGTGCTGATAGATCAGCCGACTTTTCCGGGCTGTGTCATCGCAGCGCGCCCCATCGGCATGTTGGAGATGATTGACGGCGGCGATCGCGACGAGAAGATTCTCTGCGTGCCCGTTGAAGATCCCCGCTATGCTCAAGTCATGTCTTTGGCGGATGTGGCCCCTCATCGACTGGATGAAATCGCCGAATTCTTCCGTAGCTACAAAAACTTAGAGAACAAGGTCACCGAGATCTTAGGTTGGCAAAACGTCGATAAGGTGAAGCCTTTGGTGCAGCAGTGCATTGAGGCTGTCAAATAAAGATGACGTTTTGAGGTCTCATGTCAAGATGGGGATGGGTATCCTAGTCAATACAGCGGTGGATTAGTCATCAAGTCGAATTCGACTGGCGACCCCGTTGGTTGAGTCAGGGTATCCCCATCTTGGGAGTTGACACCAGACTTTCAAACTTAACCGAGTCCCCCGCCGCCGTTCTGCGACAGGTGATAAAAACTACTAAAATTTCCTGAACATACTTAAAAGTTGCAGAATACTTAGCAATAATCTGCTGGACATTTACGTTTGGCCGTCGTAGATTACCTCGTTCCGCCACCTAATCTCTTACTTGTCGCTACCCCATGCCAGATACAGACACTTCAATGTTGACTGATCTCAATGCTGTTCCTGCCAACGTTGAACAGGGGGCAGTGGCAACGGCAACGGAGCCTAAGCGCACGCAACTGACGGTTAAATTTTGGGGCGTGCGGGGCAGTGTGCCTACTCCCGGTGCCGATACGGTGCGATATGGGGGCAATACGGCCTGTGTGGAAGTGCTATTGGCAGGACACCGCCTGGTCTTTGACGGCGGCACTGGGTTGCGAGTACTGGGCAAACATCTGCTAGCGAGCCCACACTCCGTCACCGCTCATATCTTTTTTACTCATACCCACTGGGATCGTATCCAGGGGTTTCCATTTTTTGGGCCGGCCTTTATCGAGGGCAATCATTTTGATGTCTATGGGGCCACAGCGGCGAACGGGGCTTCCATCAAACAACGGCTCACTGATCAAATGCTGCGGCCTAATTTTTTTACGCCCTTACAAAAAATGTCTTCTGACATGGCGTTTCACAATATTGCAGCGGGCAATATCATTCACTTAGATGATGACATTACCGTTGAAACGATTTCTCTCAATGCCGCAACCAGTGCCCTCGGTTTTCGTATTAGTCACGACGGTAAGTCGGTGGTGTACGCCACCGATAGCCACAGTGAAACGCTGGGACCAGATCCCAACCTGCTATATCTCGCCCAGGGCGCAGAGTTGCTGATTTTTGGCGGCACTTACTCAGAGCCGGTGTATGCCAGCTTAGAGGGCGACCCCACGGCGATATCGTGTGAGCAAAGCATCGCGATCGCCGAAAAAACCCAGGTTAAAGAGATGATTTTGTTTCATCATCACCCGCTGCACGATGATGATTATCTCGATCACCTGGAAATGGAAATTCACAACCGCTGTCCCCAATTGCGCTTAGCTCGCGAAGGGATGATTTTGCAGCCATAGGGGCTATGCAGAGGATGGCTTGCCCATCCATGGGGAACGGCGATCGCCCTCAAGTTTCGACACTTTGGGTTTGTAAGGCCACGTAGCCGTCTGCCGTTGCGCCGACAATGACAATATCCACGATCGCGGTCCCAACTCGTAACACCCGGAGGCGATCACAACTTTGCTGCAAAAAGTCGAACAAAGCCTGGTGTTGCTGGGCGATCGCCTGACCTTCGGCACCATAGCCCCGGCATCGCTGTTGAACTTGGCTCATCAACGCCTGCAAAGCAATTTCAGCGATCGGGGTATGGGCCTCGCGCCCCAAGACTTCCAAAATCTCCGCATCATTCCCCGTAGTCAACTGCCAAGAGGGCACCATCCACGGTGCTGCCGTCTCACTGGGCAGCCACAAACCCTGAACTCGCTGCTGCAGTTGAGCATTCAAAGGCTGTGCGGTCATCAATCTCGATGCCTTGTAATCTCGATGCCGATTGTCGCGGCCATAACCGAGAACGCAGGACAATCGTACCAGACCACAATTAACAATCCTGACCTATCTCCCCTTGGAATGCCCAGGAATGAGAATTGAATAAGTTGGGATAGCCGTCTCGGCTGTCCCCAGGCAGGCAAGATGCCTGCCCTAAACAATTTGGATGTTATTTGATCCTCATTCCCAGGTTGTCTGCTACGGCAGCCGATCAAGCTCCCGACTGCTCGATGGCAGTTTGGCGACGAGCTAAGTAGCGTTCACCAGCGACGATGGCAAGACCACTCACGCCGAGACTCAGGCAGCTACCCCACGCCTGCCCAATCAGGATAAAAGCGGCTAGCAGCGCCGTCCACAGCAGATAGGCGATCGCCACTTGTCGGTGGCTCCAACCTGCCTGCTGTAAGCGCTGATACAGATGAGAGCGATGCGCCTGAAAGATATTTTCGCCTTTGAGCAACCGTCGGGTCAGGGTGTAGATGGCATCCGCCGTCAGCGGCAGGGTGATTGCTAAAGCTGACAAGCTACGAACGGGATCATCGGTTGGCGCAATCAGGGCGATCGCCACACTTGCCCCCAGCACGGTGCTGCCGACATCCCCCATGAAGATCTTGGCGGGCGACCAGTTCCACCAGAGGAAGCCCAGCAGCGCCGCCACCAGCAACCACCACAGCGGCTGCTGCAAATACACGGCGAAAAACGTGAGTTGTAAGGCGGTGACGCTGGCTACCAGTCCATCCAGCCCATCCATGAAGTTGTAGAAATTGATCAGGGCGGTAAAGCCGACCACGGTGATCCCGCCTAAAACCGCCATGGATAAAGGCGTCAGCGCCAACCAGGGTTGGGGCCATAGGCCAAAACTGAAGAGGGCGATCGCCGCAGTTCCTAACTGCACCGCGTAGCGAATTTTGGCAGAAAGGTTGTAGCGATCGTCGACCAATCCCACGATTCCCAGAGGCACCACCACCGCCGCAACCGACAACGGCTGGGGCCATAAAGGGCCAACAACCGCTGGCAGGAGTTGGTGACCGATCCACGCGATACAGGCAGTACCAATAAATGCAATTAAAAACCCCAGACCGCCGCCTCTAGGAGTCGGTTGAGTGTGAGAGCTGCGATCGTTGGGGATATCTAAAAATACCTTGCCTGCTGTACGCCGAACCCTGTCGGTCACACTCAAGCTCAACGCTAAACTCATCACAGCCCAGATGAGGAGACTCCAAGAGGGTTGGGTAGCCACGAGATTTACTGCCTTGCATTACTCCGCTTTAAGAGTAATGCCTCTTGGGCAATTCCTTGCGCAAAAGTTCTGGGCGCATAGCCAAAATCATGGGCGGCGAGCGAATGGTCAAATACTTTATCTTCATTCAGACGGGCCACCTGTTCTGATTTGACAGGCATCTTAATGCTGAGACGCTCGGCGATCGTCAGGAAATTGATCGAAAAACTTTGAGGGAAGTGCAACAAAATTGGCCGCTTGCCCAGCGCTTTTCCAGCCAAATGAATGACCTGATTGTAGTTCAGCACCTCACCCCCCGAAAGGTTGTACTCCTTTCTATCAGCATGAGGCGACAGGGCAGCAGCAGCGATCGCCCAAGCCACATCTTCAACATGCACAGGCTGTTGGAGTGACTTGCCATCGCCAAATACAGGAACGATAGGCGATGCCTCAACCAGCTTGAGCAAGCGAATCATATTACGGTCTTGGGGGGTGCCGTAGATCATCGTCGGACGCAAAATTGTGTAATTCAAGCGACTAGTCTTAATCGCTTCCTCCGCCGCCAAGCGGACCTGCTTCGATTGGGCATTGAGCTGTGTAAAAATGGCAGTTGTGCTCACGAATATCGCCCTTTCCAATCCACTCTCTTCACCAGCTTTGACAATGATGGGAGCTGCGCCAAACCCAATCGAAGCAATATTAATCAGTGTGGAGTAATTAGGGAATATGTTCCTGAGCGAATCGATGTCGTTTAAGTCACCCAAAACGCAGTTAACTCCAAAATCTTTAACCAGTTTTTGAGTATTGGAACGGGCTCTAACCAAACAGTCGAAATCAACTCCACGCTGAGTCAATTCTCGACAGACAAAGTAACCTGTAAACCCTGTAGCGCCCGTCACTAAAAGTTTGGCCACCATCACCCCAAATCCTGTTTTACTAGTGCGAGTAATTTTTCTGAAACTCGACTTCTTGAATAAACGTCTTGCGCCAATTGGTAGGCGCGATCGCCCATGGCTAATCGCTCTGTTTCCGGAAGTTCCCGCAGCGTCAAAATGGCTTGTGCTAATTCTTGCGGTTGTTCTGGGTTAGCGATCGTGCCGAGCGTGTAGTGTTCAACTTCGGCATTAACTAGGCCGCCAACGGCAACAACTACAGGCTTGCGCGCCGCATAGTAATCATATAACTTGTTGGGGCTGACACCATATTTAAAAAGTGGAATGTCTTCAAGGGTCAAAAGGCCAGCATCGACACTCTTCAATAAATCAGGCATCTCTTTTTTGGGAATTGGATCGCGAAACTCTAAGCACTTTAAACCTTTCGCTAAATGCATCAAGGAAGCTTTTTCTGGGCCGTCGCCTACCAGTAGGATTTGGAATTTATCAGGGGCCTTTTGTTCTAAAATTTGACAAGCTTTAACCACGGTTTCCAGAGCATTTGCCTTACCGTGGGCACCCCCATAGAGGAGAGAAAAGCGTTCCGGATCAACCCGAAAGTGCTGTTTTGCCGCTTCGACAGAAAAACCAGATCGAAAAGTGTCTAATTCAGGACCATTGGGGAGCCAAACCACCTCTTTAGCGCCTTTTTCTTTCACATAAGACAAACAGCCTTGTGATAACACAATCACGCGATCGCTGTGTCGATAAAGCCAAATTTCAACAGCAGCCAAAAGCTTGATCAACAAACTATCTGGTGATTTACCACTGAGTTCAACTAAGGCTTGGGGCCAGACATCCCTAACTTCAAAATAAAACTTTGCCCCTTTGAGGCGGGCAATTAACCAGGCCGCAAAAGCAACCATCAGTTGGGGCGATGAGCCAATCACTAGTTCAGGCTTGGGATAGAAAAGACCTCTCAGGCAAAAAGTCATGGTAAATGACAGCATATTCAAGTAGCGTCGCCAATTATTGCGCTGATAAGGAATGGCATACAGCCAGTTTAAAGTGATATTTTCCCGCTCTTCCTGTAGCCAGAGTTGGGTTGGTTTAAGTTTTCGAAAGCATCGTTGGGCTAAATTATAGTCAGACGCAAAAATGCTGACGGTAAACTCCTGTTCAGACAAAAACTTCCCAAGTTCATACTGCCTGGTATGCCCTGGAAATTCGGGCGTATTCGCAAACTGATTGACGATCCAAATATGCGGCTGCAAAGTCGTACCTTTTGCCCATCAATACGAAATCGTAGTGGATAACTCCGCATTTCTCCAGTAACAATTGATGTCACCCTGGTCCCGCAGAGAAAGGTGAAGATGATGGTTTTGGAGATGCCAAGTCAAGTGCGGCGGTTCGCCGATACCGATCGCCAGGCCCAAGAATCGACTGTTGGGTTGCATCGAGCCCTCAATCCGCAACAGGCTGCGGGGTAAACGGCGACCAAATTCTGGGGCATACCAGCTCGACGATTCTTCTGGCGATAAGATATCTACTTGATCGGCTGGCTCAATGCCGATGAGTTCTAAGTAAATCGGCTGCTGCTCCAGCTTGCCCCATAGCTGATGGGGGTTAGGCGTGAAAGATCCTTCGAATTCAGGTGCTAAATGAAAATGAGAGCGAAAGCCAATGGCTGACTGGGCATCGGCTCGCGACGCATCTAGATGATCGAGGATCACCACCCTGTGGTCACAGATGCCGACCCAGCGGTGGTGAGTAGTCTGAAAGGGAGAGCGCTGGTAACCATCATGAGCCGCCTGTACCCATTGCCATGGGTGATCATGGCCCCAGCATTGACCAAAGGGCCGGGCTTTGCGACCGACTCGAAAACTACCCCAGATTTCTGATTGATCTTCAAAGCGCCGACTGGTTTTGTCCCCAGCTTGGGGCGCGGAGAGGGCGATCGCATTATGGGCGCAGGTGCTCCGCTCATAGTTGCGAATCGGACCAGAGCCGTACTGACTGGTCCCAGTTTCTATGATGAGGGGCTGCCCTCGCCAGTAAACGTCGATGGATAGACAATCGGCATGAGCATGAGGTGGGAGTTCTTTGGGGCAAGGAGCGGCACCATCAAAGGCGACTTCTAAGTCCCCCTGGCGCAAAACGTGGTAGCCACTTGCAGCCAGATGGCTGGTCGAATTTGGGGGCGTGGGACGGTCAGCGACGGAAAGCGAGATTTGGGCGGATTGGAGCAGCCGAGTTTGTAATTCTGGAGGAGCCGAAATGCTCTGTTTACTAAAGAGGGGACGAATCCAGTCGCGGGTCGTGTCGAGAGTCGGAGCAATACCATAAGCACAATCGTTCCAGAGGGGGTATTGTCCACGGGTTAACCTGATGGCCTCCACGAAACTGAGCATCTGCTCAAGCGTAGACACAATCTTCGGAGGTACTGAGTCATTGGCACTGCGCAAACAGACCACGCACTCACCCACCAAATTGAGCATGAGCAGGTGATACATCGGGCTGAGTTCATAATGGCCCCCATCGTTGAGGACTTGAATTTGAATTTGCTTTTCGAGTAAGGCGAGAGCTTTTCTAACGATGTGATCGGCCTGAGAACTTTCGAAATTCAATCCTCCAACGATTAATGCTCTCAAATTTTCGAGTAAATGATTTCCCCCCGCAAAAAACTCTTTGTTGCGGTCTAAAAAGCAAATTTGTTGCCAAAGGCTGTTTAGCAACTTGGGAGTCGCAAGCTGAGGAAAGGCTCTAAGGGCAAAAGTCCAATTAACGATTCGCAAAGAGGTGGTATAAGGATGCCATCCATCGAAAGACCAGGCTGGATTTGCCGTGATCCAGTCTTCGATGCAAATAGAAATTTTCTGCAATTTTTCACTAGCGATTGGAGGATTTTGGTAGACCGCTTCTAAGTCTTCTCGAATCCAATCAAAATAATGCAGGTTGAATTGCCAGAGACGGCTATAGTCTGGGCTGTTCCAGGGGATTGGGTGACTGAGCGATCGCGTTTCATTTAAGAAAGTGAATTCATAGTTTCCTAGATTGAGATTAGAGACAGCCTCGCTTTGAAATGGAATTGCAAGCTTAGTCAGATAGTTTGGTTTTAGGGACGGAGTATAGACACTTTGACCAATGCTCAGTTTTTGCGTTAACTTAGCTGGCAGTTTAGGAAATACCGTCTTCTTAGCTTCAAAATTGAGTCTGGCGACCAGTTGACGGGTAGGAATATCTCGGAGTGTTCGATACCAACGGACTAGGTGCATGTTTTATAGTGGTTCGTCGCAATCTCTAGAGGCAAACGACAAATTGCTTCTGGTGAATCGTCCTTGAGAAGGGTAACCCAGGCTCAGGCATTTACCTGGGATAGCTCTGCTAGGTTGGATAAGTCACGCCACAGAAATCTAAATATGGCTGTTTTGGGGTGATCTCCCGGAACTCTCGATGACCGACCAAAAACACCAACAGATCCGCTTTGTCTAAAGCTAGGGAAAACGGCACTAAATCTAAGCTGGAGTGAGCATTTAGGTTGGGCTCTACCGGCAAGATTGCATAACCTAAGGCTTGTAGACGTTGAGTAATTTCTAGAGCAGGAGAACCGCGCAGATCATCGACATTGGGCTTGAAGGCAAGGCCCAGGCAGGCAATGGTCGGTTGCCGCTGGTGGGTTGAGGCAAATTGATCGGCAGCCGCAATGACCTGTTCAACCACCCACTGAGGTTTGTGATCGTTGACTCGGCGAGCAGTTTGCAGCAGCGGGGAGCGATCAGGGACGGCGGCAGCGATAAACCAGGGGTCAACGGCGATACAATGCCCCCCCACGCCACTTCCTGGTTGCAGGATATTGACGCGAGGATGGTGATTAGCCAGACGGATCAGCTCACGGACATTGACCCCCAGATCAGGACACAGCATGGAGAGTTCGTTGGCAAAGGCCAAGTTGACATCCCGAAAGGCATTTTCTGTGAGTTTGCACAGTTCAGCGGTGCGGGCATCGGTGGTGAGAATTTGCCCCTTGCAGAAACTTTGATAAAACGCTTGGGCTACGGCGGCAGCGGACGGGGTCAGCCCGCCCACCACCCGATCATTGTGGATCATTTCATGGAGGGTGTTGCCAGGCAGCACCCGCTCTGGGCAGTAGGCTAGATGCAAGGATGCCAGCGGGGCACCGGCAGCGGCAAGGGTTGCTGCCACCTGCTCTGTCGCGCCCACGGGGGAGGTGGATTCTAACAGGACGAGGTTGCCGGGTTGTAGGACGGGGGCGATCGCCTGAGTAGCGGCGATGACATAATCCAGGTTGGGCTGAGGTAACCCTTCTGTGGCGGGAAAAAAGGGCGTCGGCACGCAAATAATAAAGACATCAGCGGGTTCCGGCTTTGTGCTGGCTCGGAGCCGTTGGCTTTGGACTGCGGCTGCCACCGCCTGATCAAGGTCCGGTTCTATGATATGGATGGCACCTTGATTAATGGTATCGACGACTTTCGGGTTGACATCCACTCCGAGGACGGAGTAGTCATGCTGAGCCAGAATCGCGGCTGTGGGCAACCCAATGTAGCCTAAACCCAGGATGCAGACCCGATCAGAATTTGCAGGGGAATTCATCATCAATTTTGAGGTTGAAACAGCCGATTATGGTGATCGAGTTTCACCAGGATAACCCGATACTGGGACGAGGGCGATGGGGTCCATGGCGCGACCTCCCCCCCTTACCGTTGAGCTGCTGCCAGGATGACATGGCTCACTTCCATCAGTTCATCTAACGGAATCGGCGTGGCCGTCCCGGTGGCGATCGCGCTCACAAATGCCGCCAAACAGGCTCGCTGTCCCTTATCCTGCCGTCGCTGGCGCTGGTGCTGAAATTGTGGCCAGCCCCAACCCCGCAGACTCCGATAATTATCTAACTGCAGGATGCGATCGCCACAAAACACCTCCAACCGCTCCTTGGGAAAAGATTTGGCTCCATTCGCCAGATAGTGAATTGTCCCGATCGAGCCATCGGCAAAGTCAAGACTAAGGGTGACGCTATCCGGGCATGGCTTAGAATCCGCGAGCGCAGTAGAATGCCAGCCTTTGATGGGTTGTCCCGTCAGAAACCGCAACAGATCGACGAAGTGGCAAGCTTCCCCCACCATGCGACCGCCGCCGATCACCGGATCCTGAGTCCAGTGGTCGGCGGGAATGGCCCCAGCATTGACGGTCATGATCAGGGCTTTGGGAGTGGTCACTGTCTGCAGCAGGCGATGCATTGACTGTACCAGCGGGGCAAAGCGACGGTTGAAGCCCACCATTAACTGCCGGGGCTGCTCACGGGCGATCGCCCCCTGATAAGCCTGGTGAATCTGCGCTAACTCGGCCTCACTCAGGGCCAGAGGCTTTTCCACAAAAACATGCTTGCCCGCTGCCAGGGCGCGACAGACCAACTCGGCATGACTATCGTGGCGGGTGGCAATGACTACCGTGTTGATGGCAGAGTCAGCAAACACGGGATCAAGCTCCGTCGTGACCTGCTGAAAGCCCAATTTGCGTCCGTAGTGGGTGATATTGACGCCGGAAGTCGCGGCCAGGGTGTGGCGCACGGCGGCAGTTTTAGCCAGCGCGGGCAACAGCACTCGACTGGCATAGTTGCCTGCACCAATGCAGCCCACGACGACCTGACCAGGGCCGACAGGAGTCACTGCGGGAACTGACTGAAGGGATAAAGTCGGCGTGGTCGCCGCCGCCGTCGGGTAGTTGAGCAAAATACCCAAGTAGGGGCGATCGCCCGTGAGCACCCCATAAGCCTGATCGGCCTGGTCAATGGGGAACCGATGGGTAATCAGCGGCTCAGTCTGGAGTTGGCCGCTGGCCAGGGTATCCAGCACCGCCGTAAAGTTGCGTTGCTCCGTCCAGCGCACAAAGCCTAGGGGATAGTCTTGGCCCTTTTGCTCATAGTTGGGGTCATAGCGACCGGGACCGTAAGAACACGACACCTGAAAGCTCAATTCTTTGGTGTAAAAGTCGGCACGGGAAAGCTCTAAACCCGTCACCCCCACCAGAACTATCCGACCTCGCTGACGGCACATCTGCGCCGCCTGATGGACGGGTGCGCTGCTTTGGGTGGCGGCGGTGATCAGCACCCCATCGACCCCCGCGCCGCGAGAAAATTCAGTGGCGATCGCGATCGGATCGCTGACGGTCGCTAAATTCACCGTTTCAATACCGAGCTTCTGAGCTAGCGTTAACTTGTCTGCGGCAAAATCGAGTCCCAGTACCCGACAGCCCTGGGCTTTGAGCAGTTGAGCCGTAAGCAGACCAATCAACCCCAAGCCCGTCACTACAAAGCACTCACCAAGGGTTGGCTGGGCGAGCCGGAGGCCCTGCAAGCCAATCGCTGCGACGACGGTAAACACCGCCGCGTCATCCTTGACTGCCGTCGGAATGAGAGCGCACAGGTTCGCCGGAACACTCACGATCTCAGCATGGGGACCATTGGAAACCACGCGATCGCCCACCTGAAAGCCCGTGACGCCATCCCCGACCTCAATCACGGTACCGACGTTGCAGTAACCCAGGGGTAAGGGTTGATCCAGTTTGCTTTGCACTGCATCCAACGTCGTCAAGAGGCCATCGGTACGGACCTTATCTAAAACTTGGCGAACTTTATCGGGCTGTTGTCGCGCTTTGTCCAGCCAATTGGCCTGACCAAATTCCACCAGCATTCGCTCGGTGCCAGCCGAAACCAGAGACACCTGCGTGCAAATCAGGAGTTTTCCCGCTTGCAAAACCGGGGCTGGAATTTCTTGAATTTCAGTCTGGCCAGTCGCCAGCGATTGCAGAACTTGTTTCATGGGCAGGGAGGATCACAGCGAGACAGGCTTCAGCAACTTCACGATGAGCGTGTGTTTAGAAAAGTCCAATTTTAGGGAGACACAAATGGTACAGAAAGCTCTCTATTTCCAGAAATCAAGCATCCAAATCACGAAATCGAGCAGTTACTTCCCTTCCTCGACCAAGTCAACTTCTCGACTCGTCTAGCCACAATGCGAACATTCACAGGTATCTTTGGGTACTTCTAGCCTTAGATAAATGGCTTGCTCTTGGATGCTACAGGTTTCAACGGTGACCCAAGGCAGGTTCATTAAAGCGTTCAGATACGTGTTCATCTTTATGCCTCATCCCTGTATCTCATTAATAAATCACCTTGAATCCTAGAGGGCCAAAACCCTTGAGGTTCACTCATTCGAATATACTGAATATGGGAGACCTTCCAGACTTTTAAGATGTTCAAATTTTTCCGAACCATAGTCTGTAGCGCTGTATTCACTTGCAATCAAATTATTTTGCCAAATCTTAACTGAAACAGAATTAGCGAGTAAGTGTTGAGGAGGGGCATCTCGCCGGGCATTATGTAAAAACAAATTATTGACAACAGCTAAATCGTCTACGTTTGAAGCATACAACCCAAAAGCTTTGTTTCTCGTCAGCACATTACCGTCAATCAAAATATTTCTTGCGATAGAAGAATCTAGACTACTAATATATATTCCACTAGTAATTCCGTCAGTAATGATGTTGTTTTTTACAATAATCTCACTAAGCGGAGACTTCGAAGTTGAAATAAGCCATATCCCGTAGCAAGAACCTGCAATAACTTCATTGTCTAGGATTTCAATGTCAACACCACCTGATACTGTTAAGCCGTCACCCGAAGTGCCATTTCCAGGAAAAATAACTTTATTGTTGGTAATCTTAAGCTTACTGCTATTGCTGGCTACGATGTTACCAAAAGAATTTCTACGAAGCTCATTGTTGCGTACAACCGATTTTTCGGTACCGTTTACGTAATAAACGCCATGGAATCCCTCAATTTTGTTCTCGATAATTTGGACAACTGAGCTTTTTGGGAGTTGTTGACTCTGGAAAAAACCAAATTTGTACCTAGCGAAATTATGAGCTATATTGTCAATTATTTTAATTGAACACTCGTTGCAGCTCTTTACACTAATGATCCACTCGGAAGGAGCAGAGTAAGCATTATCTCTATAGTCCGCTTGGTCAGTATGAGCATTATTGGTTTTTACTGCATTAAATCGGTTATTTGAAAAATCAATTTCTATCCCTGACCCTTGAAGCTCAAAGACATCACGCGAATCGTCTGTGTCAAATTCATTGTCAGTTACACATATAGTTGTAGATTGAATCTTGAAAGCCTTACCAGCTTCAAGATCAACATCAAACCCACCACCATCAATTATATAGATTGGCTGATTTCGACCAACGATCTCCAATGAACTTTTTACCTGCACCCTGTCATCTAGAGTTACTCCCCCGTTGGGAATAAACAGCTTGTTGCCATCAACTTCTAGGTCTTTCAAGTCAAATATCGGCAGTGTCTTATGCACTTCACTACAGACATTCTCTATTAAAAGATCGTTTGAAATTTCTCTTAGACCATTTGGAGCTTCTCCTGCAATATTGCTCGAACATACCTGAATAGTTAAAGACACAAAAAACAATAACAATAGTAAGATATTGGTAGATAGACGATTCATTGGTCTTCGCATTCTTTCTTCAGCCCTACTAGCTTCTTCATGGCATCTTTTATTGTTTCTTTGGCTTTTTCTGTCATCACGTCCGCTGCTGTTGATCCCAGTTTCTGACTCTCCCATTTTAATCCACTTTGGCTCCACGGGGTTGATTGTGCAGCCGTCATGGGAAAATGCTGGCTCATCAAACAGCGTAATCGGAACCGCTCGAAACTTCTGACAATATTGCTTCTTTCTGTAAAACTAGGGACGAATCTATCCTTTAAGAATACTATTAGACAATCTCTGCTTGATCGATAAATTGTCGATACCAGATTTCGACACAAACTAAAGACAGCAAGGTATAGCTAGCGTCAATCGCTCCCGTATCATTTGCCTGAATTAAGTTTTGTACAGCAACTGGATCAAATAAGCCGCGATCGCGCAAGCTGTGCTCACTGAGGACATCGGCTAAAAGTTCGCGTAACTCATGACGCATCCAGCGGCGTAAAGGGGCACCAAAGCCAGACTTGGGGCGATAAATCACATCTCTGGGCAAATAGGATTCCATCGCTTTTTTCAGCACCCATTTACCTTCGCTCCCCCGCTGCTTGTACTGCGGCGGAATCTGGGCAGCAAACTCCACCAGATCCAGATCGAGAAAGGGGACGCGCACCTCAACGCCGACCGCCATCGACATCTTGTCGGTGTAAGTTAGGTTATGGTCAGTGAGGAAGAAGCGCTGTTCCAGAGCTAGCAACCGCTCTAACGGGTGTGTGCTGCGCGGCAACTGGGCCAGGAATTCTAGCATGGGCGCTTCTGCTTGAGTATCCGCCAGCGCAGCCCGGAAGTCTTTCGTATAAAGGGCCGTCAGGTCTTGCCGATCAACCCAGCGAAAGTAGTTGACTAGTCGGGCATCCCCTTCTAGGACAGCACCGCTAAAGAGCTTGCGTAATCGCCGTCCTAGCGATCGCCGCTGATCCAATCCCCGACTCCAGTGTTCTAGCTGCCCCCGAACAGCGGATGGTAGCCATGCCCAAGAGCGTTCTGCCATCAGAGCGCGGTGACGCCGGTAGCCGGTAAATAGGTCATCACCTCCGGCCCCTGATAACAACACCTTCATTCCGTGTTCACGGGCCAGACGACTGATATAAAACACGTTCAGGGGAGCTGGGTCAGCGAGAGGCTCATCCAGTTGCGCCACCATCGCTGGTAAATCCGCTGCCATATGAGATGCGTCAATCCGCACGACTTCCAGCGGCACCCGCAAGTGCTCGGCGACGCGACGAGCGTAAGGGATATCGTCAGTGGTGCCTTCATCTCCCCCGCCGGTCAATTCAATAGTGAAACACTGGAGGTCAGGCTGCTGTTCTCGGGCAAAGGCGACGATACTGCTAGAGTCTAAACCACCCGAGAGAAAGGCTCCTACAGGAACATCTGCCACCATCTGGCGATGCACTGCCTGACGTAGACGCTGCTCAGTGCCCTCAATCGCTGCCTTTGCAGTCATTGGGGCTGAATGCGTATGGAGCACCTGTTTACCCGAATGCCCTGAATTTAAACGGAATGCAGGTAGTTGATACCAAGTAAAAGTCTCAGCGATCGCGCCCCCTTTCACCCACATCCCCTCGCCAGGACCGAGCGATCGCACGCTCTGGGTTGGGGTGCCGTCTCCCGGACACCAGAGAAAACTTAAGTAGCGATCGATGGCAGCCGCATCTAAATGACGCAATGGGCCATGTGCCTGATTGTCATCATTGGTCAGCAGGGGCAGCAGCGCCTTAATCTCACTAGCAAAGGCAAAGCCCTCCGTCATCTCACTGTAGTAAAGGGGCTTGACTCCTAGAGCATCACGAGCCAAGAGTAGCGCCTCGCGATCATCATCCCACAGAGCAAAGGCAAAAATACCATTCAAACGTCGCAGCATCGCTGCCATCCCCTCTGGTGACTGCCGCTGAGTCATATAGAAATTGAGCAACACTTCAGTATCAGAATGACCGCGAAAGGTGCAGCCTTGTGCTTCTAGCTCTGTCCGTAACTGACGAAAATTGTAAATTTCACCGTTAAACACTAATACTACTCGACCGTCATCGCTGACCATGGGCTGATGCCCCAAAGGGGACAGATCGAGAATCGACAGCCGGGTGTGCGCCAGGCCAACACCTGCCCCGCGCTCCTCAAACAAACCCGCATCATCTGGTCCACGGTGAGCTAAGCCAGCCATGGCAGCAGACAAGGCAGTAGCCGAGGGTAAATGACCAGGTTTAAAGAGATAACCAGCAATGCCGCACATAAAACAAGATTGGGCTCCTAAGGAATTGAAATTGAATACAGCCTTTCCCTGCCTAGTGAGGTACACCTATTTACCTGAGGGCAAGGGTTCCAGGTCATTTTTACCTCACTAGCTTCAAAGACGCCATGGATGATCCTCATCCCTAAACAAGGTCAGTCTATGGAGATATACAATGGACTTTTGGAGGATATTTTAGAGCATGAATTAACATAGCGAGATCGTTACTCTCAAACACACTCTATATACTTAATATGTGTATGCCTAAGTTGATTTGTTTCCACCTATTTGTACGTCAATAAGCGGCATTAGATTGATGACAAAACAAACATTTAGTAATATTAGAATATTAGGTCAGCTATGATGCCTTTGCCCCTGCGTATTTTTGGTAAAACTAGATAAGATACCTAGAAATATCCATAATATTGGATCCGTAGCATAGGTGTAGCCAGAAAAGCCCCAAGCCAATAGCCCGATAGTGGCAATAAAAATCGCATTAAAAGGATTTTTGTCTTTCCAGGTACTTGCCAGCAACGAATACGATTCACCCAAAAGCCTATATATCCATCCTAAAATAAGCGATCCAAAGATAAAACCATAGGTAAAGATGAAGTTTAATGGTGAAAAATGAACGTAGTGGGCAAAAAAGTTTCTTGTCTCAGAACCGGATATTTCAGCATAATTAAAGTAAAACCAGCCATGCCCTAAACCGATAAAATAATTAATCCAGCTTGAATTAAAGCGAGCAAAAGCCAACCTAATCTCAGCCGATCTGCCGGAAGAAGCAACTCCTAAGTTGAATTCATCAGTGTTAAGGGGGTTTAGGAGATACCACTTATCAATAACACTCTGGATGGTGGATGGAAAGTTGATAGTATCAACGATTGGCTGCATAGCAAAAGTCAAGCATATGATTAAGGTCGCTGCGAGTATGGTGCTTAATACTCTGAGAAAAAGGTTCTTTTTGACTGGAAAAGGAATGAAAAATAAAGCGATGGCCAAGAGGCAAAGATAAGCGCCCCTTTTACCAGAAATCAATATTAAGGTAGCTGAAATCCCTGCTCCAAGCCAGTTACTTTGGATTAGGTAATACGCCAAGGGCAAAGAAAGCTCACCAGTGCCAATACCAAGATAAAGGGAAGAGCCTAACCAATGATTGATAATATAGAAAGCCAATATGACGAGGAAATAAGATGTTGAGATAATAAAACTCATTCTCCCCATGATGGTTGACAGTCTTTTTTTTTCCCAGATTATATTTGAGAAAGCTAAATATACCGCTAGCATAAAAAGACTTATGAAAGTGTGGGATATAAAATACCTTAGTTTGCTCTCATGTTGAAGTGCTCCAACGGCAATACCCATCAGGGTAGAAATGAATATGGTTCCTGACAGGGCGTCAATCCGAAAACTCCCTCTCCTGTAAAGGAAGACAGATGCGATAAGAAAAATAATTGGGTTGATAAGCTTGTTATAATGGCCTACCCACATCAAACCAAGTAGGCGGACAAGGCTGACACCTGTACCAACAACAACAAGAATAGTTGCTAAGGCAAAAAGAATATTAGATATTTTTAAGCTGATCAGCCGTTGGGAATCGGGTCTAGAGTGATAATTGTCGGGTATCTGTTGAAAATTGTTGTTGACAGTCACAATGCTTGCTCCTTGCAACCACCAGTAAAGAAAGAGCTGTTGTAATGCATCGCCAGAGATCGGCCTAAAACCTGATAATTTTCTTCGGAGTCAAGTTGTGGACAAACCTCTGTAACACCTGGCAACGTAGAAGCCAGAACACGACGTGCTAGCTGACGCTGCATTTGTTCTAAATCCCTTGGAGGCTGAAAGCCTTCTATTAGGCTTGGCAAGTCTGCTAACGCTTGATCATAGTCTTTGACATGCACAAAGTAATTCTCGAGATAGTAGTAAGGCTTAGTGAGTGTGACTACCCGTTTTCCTCTCAAAGCGGCTTCTAGACCACTTGTGCCACCGCCGACTAGAACACGCTCAACTTTCTTAAAGACCTGCCGACTGTTAACCTCAGGAGGTATAAGTATGACGTTGGGAAGCTTGAGCAGTCTCTTATAAAAGTTAACTGACCGAACACCTCGACAATACCAATGTTCCTTGATGGCGATAGTATATGTCCCCTCTAGACTACTACATAGCTTCTCGATAAAGTTATCGTAGTCCAAATACCGCAAATCCCTTAGCCAGTAGTTAGTCGTAGCTTCAGGGATGTATGACAAGGGTATAAATAAAACTGGTTGAGAAGCTCGTTCGATTTTATCTTCCCAGTCCATATGCACTAACTCAGGTGCGAAGTTCCAAGGAACAAAAAAACCCACTTCTTTCATTGGTAACATACTCAAATATCGAAAGTTCAACCAATCTTGGGTGACGCATCGGGACAGACTGAAATAAAGAGCTTTGGCCCAAGAAACACTTGAATTTCTAAGGTGATCTTTAATTGTGTATGAACCGTATTTGACGTTGTATGTGATGACTTGATTGTTATCTAGTAATTTAGCTAAAAAGTTGTTAATTTCTTGGTCACTGGGCTCCCTAATTTGATTGAATTCTCCCCTTAGAGAGATTAAGGAATGGCCTGGATAACTCGATAAGCAGAAACCAAAAGATGGCACATGGTACTCAGCGGCGACTCGATGTAGAAGATCGACGACATACGAATCAATCATGACGCTTAAGACTGCCACCGGCCTCGTCTGAGAAAAAATCTCTCTCATAACTAAATACATGGCATTAACCATGAATGCGGCTTTAGAGTAAGGCAACTTATTCAACACCTTGCAGCGGGCAATGATATCTCTCTCCGTCTCTTGTGGCAATAGACCGCATGGCTGAGCCTTTAAATGCTTGTAAAAGGGCTTCATCAGGCTAATATCGTCAAACTCGTAGCCCCAATCACTACAGCCAATAGCACCTTCTGTAAATGCGTACTTGGCAGCTTCATGGTACACCTTTTTGACGAGACGCCTTGTGTATACCAGACCTCTGCCTGGAATCAAATCATAATGTTCCCCTTCTCTTGCTCGATAGTTAGAGTGGGGAAAGGAATTGATTTTCATAGGCCTTGACTAAAAATAGCCTCATTCAGCTGGTTTGACGACAACTCATCAGCAAAGCAGTGTGTCACTGCGTTAATGATTGGGAAATTGCTTCCGACCAACAATCCACATGTGAGATGACCGATTGTTGAGCTTGAGGAAATCTTGGAAAGGCTTTCCTAATGTGCTCCAATTTTCGATTAAGACCGTCTGCAAGAACTTATGATGGGAAAGTTCAAATTTATTGGCTAAAACTTTGTTTCTGACTATGTCTGCGTCCAAAACGCCAGGAGTAGAGACTTCCAAAACTTCGAAGCCCGTAGACTCTAGTAAAAACGATAGTGATTGAGGATGGAAGTAGTTTAAGTGCTCGGTATCAACTGTATCCGCAACGCTGCCCAAAACCTCAACTTCGAAACCCTGAACATTGGGGCAGGTTAAAACAATCAACCCACCAGGCTGAGTGATTGAGTAACAGGCTTGCAGAAAGGAGCGCGGATCAAATAAATGCTCAAGCACCTCAAAGGAAGCTACCACACTTGCCTCTAAGCCTTCAAAGTTAACTTGCTCGACGAGGCTTTCAATAACATCTATCCCACGTTCACGACAGTTTTGGGCTAGGGAAGGAGTGGGTTCAATAGCGAGGATCTCTTTGAAATACCCGCTGGCTTTAGCCTCTTCACAAAACGTGCCGAATCCGGGGCCAATCTCGACCAGCGTACTGGGCTCAAAGGCGTAGCGATCGCAAATATCGATCAAACATTGAACACGGGGACGAAAAATGCGCTCTCTTCTAACTGATTCGGACGCTGGAAAAATATATTTAGCCCAAAATTCATAAACCTCAGACGTACTGTAATACTCTTCAAGGAGTTCGGGGGTGGGCCTAGGAGAGACATAAACTGTCTTACAGTTGGAGCATTCTACATAAGATAGTTGCCACTTTTGCCATTTCTCTGTTCCTTCCTTGACATTGCAGGCTGGACAAGAGACCGCCACAAATTTGTTGTGATTTCTTAAAAGACGCTCAACATCGCGGCGATACGCTGCCTCTTTCTCATCATTGAGATGCTCAGGTCTAATATCATCTTCAGAGAACGTATTATCTTTACTCATTGGAACCTTTTTCAATTAACACTAATGCCATCAAAATTAAACGGTAGCCGACAACTTCCAAGTAGCCTTAACAACTAACCATGATGCTTGCAGACGGGTTAGAACAAAAATTGCGGCAAAGATATATGGAGAAGCGGATAATTTGAAACCCAATGCACATAGGGCAGCAGAGAAAGTCACTACATACACAGATTGCCTAAAAATCATACCGCCTTCGTTCGCAGCGACCAGCAACGATTGATAAACTACAAAAATCTGCAACATACCACCAAAGTAAAGTATCCTCATTAGCTGCAGGCCAAGCTGAAAGTCGCTAAAAATTGTTTTTTGGAGTTCAATAGTCAAAAAGTAAAAAAATGGGTAGAATGCGACGCTGCCGATCAGTAAGGCGAGCACGACCCTATCAATTCTTTTGCGCTGCGACAATAATGATGATCCTTTGCCAATAGCAAAACAGACTCTTGGAGTTAAATATTGTATCAGTATATTTGAGCAAATGATCCCCCCTGAAACAGGAATCATCGCAAAGCTGTACTGACCAAATATGATTGCCCCTAAAGAATAAGCAACGGTAACACGGTCAAGATTGCGGCCAATGCTTGTAGTCAATGATCCCAACATCATGGGAAATCCGACCTTAAATGTATTTAGAAGCTTTTTGTGAAAACTGAACCTGATATATTTAATCTGCTTAGAAGCAAATATGATAATTAATGTTAGGGTCAAAATAACCATTGCCTCGGCGCAAAAAATCCCCCACAGACCAAACGTTGAAGCGAGCAACACGCCTGCAGACACCGTCAAGATATTTTTGCAAGCCATGATTCCTGCAAAAAGTGTTGTGCGTTGGTGAGCAACAAGGACAAGGTTATATAGAAGGAAAAAATTATTAATGATTGCGATAGCACCACACAAAATCAATGATTCTGTAAACTTTGCGTTATCATTCAGCAAAAAGCTTACGATCGCTGAATACAGCGTAAAAGCGGATATGGATAATATGCCAATTATCCCGGCTGCCTCTCCGGCCAACTTTTTCGCAGATTCATCTTTGGCTTTGCTAAGATAAATGGGTAATTGACGGTTAAGTCCTTCGAGCAGACCGCAAGTCCCTGCATATTGACCATAAGCTAAGACAATTTCGAGAAAAGCATAGTACGAAAAGTCAGCCGCGCCCAAAACTTTGGCAAAGACAGAAACTTTGACGAATGAGCTGACAGCAGAAACACTCATCAAAGACACATACATTCCTTTTGAGAGGAAGGCATTTTTAAGTTTCCTGCAATTGATCAAGTTCAACGCAATTTATTCGTCCCAAATATTGTCTTTGCACCAATTCCCATCTTCATCTTTCCACCAAACTCTGGGATCCCGAAAAGTATCGCAAATACGATCAAACTCATTCTCAGACATATCAACATAACTGAGCCATCGTTCTAAATCTCGACGAGATTTCACATGGTCGTATTTACGAACCATTGCTATCCCCTCCTGCCTCGTCATCTTCCCAGCTCTAATATCTTTGCTCGCATGGTCAGTCGCTCGTCCATAACCAAATTTCACATATTTGAGATAATCGTGGATGCCGTTTTCGTGCATATCGTCCAAATTTGAGAACATTCTGTAAGTCCTCTCAAATGGCTGTCGTGCAGGCTCCCAGTCGTATCGCTCAAGCACTGTTTGGGCATGAATGTTTTCATCCCAATGCACATAATTACCTAGATGGATTTGTCTCAAATCCAGGTCTTCTATTTCCTCATCTGATGGATACTTAGCCCAAAGTAACTCATTTGCTTGGATGCCTTCAGTGCCCACAAAATCATCCCAGTCGAATCCGCGTAAGTAATGCTCTTTGCGGGCACGGGCGTTCATTTCCACTAAATCGTTGAGCGAATGCTGACCACCAATATGCGTTGGGCCATGCTCTCCCCAAATGATCAGCGGTATTTTGTACTTTATTGCAACTTGAACCGGATAGGTAATAATTCCGCAGTGGGCGTGCCAGTTCATATCACCTTGGATTTTCAAACCGGCTCGATTCATTCTGACCAAAAGATCAACACTGGGTTTAAATATGAGATGGTCAACCCCAAACACTTCGCGCATTCGGTCTAGATTTCTTTGCCCTTCGGGCAAATAGTTATTGCCATGATAGGTGACAAGCAGAGGGTTTAAGCCATAAACGTTTTTAATGACGTGGGTTTGAAAATAGCTATCTTTGCCTCCACTTACAGGAATAATACAGTCGTAGTTACTGCCATCAACAGATTTGTTCTCAGACAAAATCTGCTCCAGCATTTTTCCGCGCTTATCCCAATCAATGGTGTCCTTTTGCTGAGCAACGCGACAGCCGCTACAAATTTCCTCGTCATCATTAAGAGTTAGGAAGATGGAAATTTGTGGATAAACACAATTCTTGCAATATCTCATCCTTTTAGGACGACTCAACGACTCTGGTAAACCCTTAGCCATCTATATACCCTTTGCGTCGCTAACTTTCCAAGCCAAAGATATCACGGAAACGCTTCTCTAAAAACAAACTCCCAATCTCCCAATACTCATCATCTTGCCGATCTCACATAGGGTAAACGGACTTCAACATCAGCTTTAGCCAGTGCTTTCTTAGCGCGCTTATAGCTCATCTCGGTAAAGTGAAAGATATTGGCAGCTGCGATCGCTGAAACCCCAGTCTGTTGAGCCAGCTCAACCATATCTTGCCAAGAACCGGCTCCTCCGAGAGCGATCACAGGAATACTGGTGTGGTCTACGATTGATTTAACCAACTCAGTATCGTAACCGACTGCTGTGCCATCGCGATCAATAGAGTTGATCAAGATTTCGCCAGCGCCCAACTTTTCTGCTTCTTGAGCCCATGTCAGTGGATCTAAGCCCGTTGGCACCCTGCCCCCTTTAAAGACTTCGTATCTGCCATCGGGGTGCTGCTTGACATCAACAGAAACCACAATCGCTTGGCTGCCAAACGCTCGAGAACCTTTAGTAATCATTGAGGGTTGTTCGATCGCAATAGTGTTGATACTTACTTTATCCGCACCATTGGCCAACCGCTCTCGCATATCCGCTAAAGAACGGATTTTACCTCCAAAAGTTAGTGGTGCGAAGCAGTGCGTTGAGACTTCTCGTATTATTCCCATTAAGGAAGTTTCTCCTAATGTCTGAATCTTTGCATCACTTCTTCTGACATCGTAATCATCCTCTTGACTAATGTCCAAATAGATCAGCTCATCGACTGACCAAGAATCATATCTACTAAGTTGTGTAGTCGGGTCGCCGATTACTTGATGATATTTAAATAACTCGCTTCTAACTATCAAGCCATTTTTGAGAAGTAAGCACGGAATGAGACGAATCTTGAGAGCCATGATAAAAACCAAGCTACTTTAATTGTTTCCCAGCAGGAGGAATTGAAATTCCAGCTTCAGAATTTTAGTATGAAGACTGCGAGCTGCATATTTTGACAAAATTTTCTAAAAGCTTTAAACCATCTTGCTGACTTTTTTCGGGATGAAACTGAACACCGTAGATATTGTCTTTTTGGATGCTGGCCGTGACATTAGTTCCATAGTCAACTGTATTGACGATTGCGTTGTTGGCGGCGTTTTGCCCAATGGTCAAATGGTAGCTGTGAACAAAGTAAAATGTCGGATTTTCCCCTAGTCCCTCAAACAAGTCCCCACAGGCATTATGGTCTTGATCGACTTTGACATTGTTCCAACCAACGTGGGGGACTCGAAGTTTAGCAAAATTTTCCCTCGATTCTAATTTAATAACCTCACCCTTAATCCAACCAAACCCCTCATGGCAGCCATGTTCATAGCTTCTCTCTGCGATAAATTGAAGGCCAAGACAAATGCCTAAATAGGGTTTTCGCGCTTGGATAACTTCTGCGTTGAGGGCGTCAATCAAATTGAGTCTTCTCAAGCTGCTAATGCCGTCGCCAAATGCCCCCACCCCTGGCAGGACAAGTGCTGATGAGTGGGCGATTTCAGCTGCATCTTGGGTGACACGAGTAGGGCAACCTATTTTGTCAAATGCATTGACAACAGATCTGAGATTGCTCGCACCGTAATCGATGATCGTGATCATTCTGTAGCCTTTTGAATCAAGTCCCATTGAAGCGGGGTGCCGCGCTTAACATGGCGAGTCGCTACCGTCCCCAAAATCATATTCACATACTTGGTCGGCAACCCATAGCCAGGGCGGATTGCTCGAATGTTGTGCTCGGTGAAAATTTCTCCTGCCTGGACATCTTCGACTACATATAGGGAGCGGCGAAATCGGAGCGAGGCTCTTTCTGCCATGACAGGACCATACTGAACTTGACCTAGAGCCTGCCATGCGCGCTCGGATTCCACCACGAGCCGAGCCATTTCCTCGGGCTCCATCGAAAATACCGCATCGACCCCACCATCTGCACGACGGAGGGTAAAGTGCTTTTCGATGACCGTTGCGCCTAGAGCTACACTGGCGACACTCGTCCCCACCCCCATGGTGTGATCTGAAAGCCCTACTTGTACCTTAAAGAGGTCGCGCAGATGAGGAATCGTTAATAGATTAGTATTTTCAGGGGTCGCCGGATAAGTGCTCGTGCATTTGAGAAGAATCAGGTCTTGACAACCTGCTTCTCTGGCAGCACGGACAGTCTCATCGAGTTCAGCGACGGTTGCCATGCCTGTAGAGATAATCATCGGCTTGCCAGTGCTGGCAACTTTACGAATTAGAGGCAAGTCAGTATTTTCAAAAGAGGCAATTTTATAGCAAGGAACATCTAAAGACTCGAGAAAATCCACTGCTGTAGCATCAAAAGGAGTACTAAAGCCGATAATTCCTAATTCCTTACAACGTTTCAGAATAGGTTCATGCCACTCCCACGGAGTATGAGCTTGCTGATAGAGTTCGTAAAGGGAATGGCCGTACCATAGGCTTTTTGGATCATCGATAAAAAACTCTCGCTCTTTCAGGTCAAGCGTCATCGTATCGGCTGTATATGTTTGCAACTTAAGACCATGAGCACCTGTTTTAGCTGCAGCCTCAACGATTTCAAGCGCTCTGTCTAAAGACTGATTATGATTACCAGACATCTCGGCAATGATAAATGGAGGATTAGTTGATCCTACTTCTTGGTTTGAAATTAAGATTTGCGGCTTCATCGCTGACACTCAAGTTACAATTTTTTTACAAGTCTTAGGGCCTTTTGTGTTTTGATTTCTTGTTCTCCTACACATCGAAAACCAGACTTGGAGAACACCTTGATTGATGCTGAATTGTCGGGCTTAATGTACGCATTAACTAGTCGAACTGATGATCTCTGTTTGAGGGCATGACAGCTTTGCAAAATAATTGGGCAGCCATAGCCTTGGCCTCGAAAAGACTCTGCAATGGATAGAGAGATTGTAGCTTCCTGACAACTTATTTCGTAACGTACTTGACCAATAGGTGTACCACTGTCTGCATGTAGCACCATAAAAAATAAACAGCTCGGATCTTTTAACTTAGAAGTAAACCATTTAAAGTGTTCTATCCAAGGGATATGATTTGATGTAAACGAGGCAGCACGATTCCTTGAATCGTTCGACCATTGCCAGACTAATTGGCAATCTCCTTCCTCCATAAGTTTGAGAGTAATCGAACCTGTAGCAAAATTCCGAATAACGTCATTTACACCTCCACCATCAACTATTTGTTTGCCAGCCCCAGACATTTTCTCGCGCTGTTCTTGAGAGCGCACAAGAAAAGAAATCGTATTTTCTAAATCTTGCCACTTAATTGCTTGATATGAACCTAAATCAATAGCTTGGTGGAGCGCGGCTAGACCCCGTGTGTTCGCCCTTTGATTTTCTGCCAAACTCAGTAGAATACTCGGCACCCCCATAAAAGCTAACTCTAAACAGGAGGTACCTCCGCCCGAAATTGCGACATCAGCAGCAGCCATCAACTCTGGCATATTGGCAACATCACACCGCACGTCAAACTTCACTGAACTGTCATTGGACTCGGCTTGCAGGACCTTCCAGTGTAGATTGCTGCCTCCCACGACGACAATCACTTCAAGATTTGGCCTTTCCACCTGTTTCAATGCTCGCATTATTTTCAATGTGACATTATCTGGGTCGCTACCGCCTAGGGTAACAAGCACCTTATGGGCTACGGGGGAAATTTGTCGCTGCCACCCGCGCCAAGGCCAAAACTCCTTACGCAGCATCACGTAAGAGGTTCCTAATAGTAACTGAGTGTAAGGTTCTCGACGGGGATAGAGTCCCTCGTGGGCATGGATATTTTGATTTAATACCCAATCGGCATAGTAATGCTCGGCATGGCCGTTGTCATCTATAAACAAGACTTTTAGTCCGGCCTCTTTGAGCGTGTGCTGGTAGGTCGCGCCAAAATGGTAGCCATCGACCACAATCCGGTCAGTCTTGAGGGATTGAGCAATTTCAATGGCATAAGTGCTGTCTGCTTTGTCTCCTCGAGGAGCTGGATGATGAATCACCGCCATTTGCTCAGCCTGCAAGCGCTTTTCCAATGCGGGGGCTGAATCGGCCATCAAAAAAGTCACCGCGCCGCCTTGATCTTGCCAGGCTTGAGCAAGTGCTAGACATCGCATTACATGACCAGTACCAATTTCGGCTGAAGCGTCGGCCCGAATGAGTAGATTCACCTTTCAATCTCCCACTATCCCCTACTAAGTACACATAAGTTGTCTGTAATGACTTGCCAGCAATCTAGCCCCCTTTTCTGGTATGCCCGGAGGGCTTTAAGCCCCCAGAATTGGGGGACTTTGAACTTCGGTCTCCCCCCAATTCTGGGGGGACAAAGGGGGGCAAACGCAGCATTTTGAGGGAGCAATCGAGATGGGTGTACATAGTGGCCCACTATCCCTGAGGACTATCGGCAGCAGATTTTGTTTGTTGCTCGTTGAATAGATAAGTAGCCCGAGCAAAGTCTAAATCTTCCGCATCATCAATATCAACTGCTGCAATCCAAGAAATGGGATGAAACCGATGACCTGGCCCATAGAAAGATTTTGCTTTTAACAAAGGTGCTGAGCGCGCCACCCAAATTGCACCAGTGGGACAGTAGAGTGGGGGCAAGTCTTGCGATCGCTGCGTCTGAGCCTGGGGAAACTGGGGCTGTGGTTGACCATCTTCGGTCAGCGTGACCGACCACCAAGGATTCATCCAGCCAAAGCGAAAACAACTAATTTGGAAATCTGCCGTGCTGCTTGCAAAATCCGCGATCGCCGTTTGAATATCTTTAGCTGAGCGCAGTGGGCAATTAGGCATCAACTGAACCACACTTGCATAATCTTCTTGCCAGTAAGACATCGCCTGATTTAAGGCGGCGATCGTTGCCTCACTGACGGGCGTCTGATCATCGGCTGCGGTTTGCCGCAAAAACGGCACTTCAGCCCCCCATTGCTTGGCCACCTCAGCAATTTCAGAGGAATCAGTACTCACAAGCACCCGATCAAAACACTCAGACTCCAATGCCGCTTGGACGGTCCAGGCAATCATCGGGCGACCAAAGAAATCCAGAATATTTTTCTTGGGCAGTCGTTTAGAGCCACCCCTAGCTGGAATGATTGCGATCGCTTCACGATTACTCACCAAACACTCCATCCTCCGTCGACGACTAGAACCTGCCCCGTCATCGCCGTGCTTGATGCCGACAACAAAAAGTCAATGGGGCCGACAATGTCACGTTCATCGAGCATCCGCCCTTGGGGACATAATCGAGCATACTGAGCCTTGAACCTCTTGTCTACCCGACCTTCAACACCACCATAGGCTACACAATTCACTTGAATATCTTGTGGGGCCAAGCGCACAGCTAACTCACGAGTCAAGTGTGCCAACGCCGCCTTTGCCACACTGTACTGGATAGGAGAATCATGCACAGGATCCGCATAAAGTGACGGATTTGCCGCAACTACACCGTAAATTGACCCGATATTAACTACTGACTTCAACTGCGACGGCATAAGTTGGTGCAACCCCATAGTCAATTCATAGGGGATCACGACATCCATCAAAAACTCATCTAAAAAATTCTGTCTAGCAACAGTACCATCCTCATTGATTTTGAGTGTATCGACGCTGCGAGCATTATTAATCAGCACATCAGGCAGTAAAGAAAGCTGCAACAATGTTTCAAGAAAGCCTGTGAGGGTATCTTCAGCCAAGAAGTCAGCCTGGAGCAGGACTAGGCTATCGGTTTTCTCCACAAATTGTTGCAACGCTGTCAGAGACTCTTGGGAACGTCCCGTTGCAATTACGCGATGACCTTGATCTAGTAAATGAGCTGTCAACTGCCGACCTAATTTACCTGTCGCCCCGGTCAACAAAACCACTCTGGATTCCATAGAGCACTCCCTCGTTCGACTAACTCTACAGAATGACGTACAAAATCAGGATCTGAGCGTATGTCCTGATTCCGGATACCATCAACAAAATCTTGAAGTGCGGCTCTAAAAGCTGAAAACGTGTCAGAAAAGGTTAGTTCGTGCCATCCCAAAGTGCCCATGACCCGAATCGTAATAGGACATTGGAGAGAGTTACCAGTGGTGGTGAATCGACCTTTAACACCACTTTCCCACTCAACTAATAAGCCTTGAATATCGGCCGTGTAGTGAAACACCTGACTCCACAGAATAGGGCACTGATTACCTACAATGTTTAAGACCGGCTCAATAATATGGATAGCATATCGCTGCCAATCTTTAGGAACGATCGCATCCACAAATTGAATGTCGCCAACTTGCGTCCGGTCTGATTTTGAAAGCCTCAATTCTTGGGCGTACTTTAATGCTGAACAGGTAAAAATCTGTCCAGGATAGCATTCCAAGGCATAAAGTCTGTCTAGATCACGCCGACACAAGGCAATAGGTTTATCCATGTAGATGGGTAATCCTGCTCTTAAGAACGGTTCAGCCATTTCAAAATGATGCTGAGCATCATCACGCGCGAGGAGCACAGCATCTACCTGACCAACTAAATCAACGAAGTTCTCAACACAGTGGGGAATGTTTGCCGCCCGAGCAACCTGCGCGGAAACTGCGGCATCTTGCGTCCAAATATGGGTGACTTTCGCCGTCTGGATTTGCGCATCTGGGAATTTTTGCCGCTCCAGGTATCGAGGGATCACCGGAAATCCACATCTTTCCATCTCGATGGGATTGTACCCATTAAAAATCGCCGACCAAGAATAGGGATGTCCATTGCCTTCCGACAGTCCCAGAATTCCTAACCTTAAACTCTCAGATGGATACATGGTATGGACTGGTTTTACGGCCATCTGGATGGATTGAGCAGATCTACATCGTCAGCACAGAAAATATCTGGAACTTTTGGTAAGTCACTCGCCGCAATATCCAGAATCTCTTGTAACTGCTGACAACTTTCCACTCCCACGAGCACTCGGTCAACTGACTCTTGATTTAAGGCAAAACCCAAGCAAGCTGCTAAAGGGGTCAAATCTGCTTCTTCTAACCAGTTGTGCCAAGCACTCCATAACTCAGACCAGCGATCAAAATAAGCTGGGCGATGCGTAGGCGACATTAATAATAAGCCTTGTAAAAAGGATGAGCGCGTATGAACTTCAATCCCCATAGATTTGAGTCGAGACAGCCAGCCTGACTGGATAAGCTGACTATCTAGAACATTCAGAGGAGCTTGAACGATATCAATTTCAAATTGAGGAATGAGCGTCTCTAATTCGCCTGGCTCGTAAATAGAAACTCCAATCTTTTCAACCCACCCCGTTGACTTAAGCTGTTGCAGAATTTCGTAAAGAGTTGAACCGCTTGTCCCTTGCAAATCTTGAGCACGATGGAGCAACAAACCCGAAAGTGAGCCTTTGTTCAAACGTTTCAGCGAGTCACGCACGGACTGATCCACCCATTGCTGGATATCTACGCCTATGGGTAGAGATGGCAACTTGGAAACAACTCGCCATCGTGAAACGCCAATCTTCCCCAGTACTGATTCACTAGTGCCATATGCGATCGCGGTATCCAGTGTGTCGAGCCCTGCCGCTTCTGCACTCCTCAAAATGCTTTTGACTTCAGCTTCATTCACTTGCCCCGACTGGTTAGCAATTCCATAGGGCAGACCAAATTGCACGGTTCCTAAAGCCAGTTTAGACATTTGATATAGACTTCAAAGCTTGCTCAATGAACAACCAAGCATCCTGAAAGAACGCTACGATAATAACTGCTTAAGCGCAATGACGACGCGATCTTGGTCAGTTTCAGATAATCCGTAATATAGAGGCAAGCTAATGGCTTCGCGATAATACTGTTCAGCTTCAGGAAAATCGCCCCACTGAAATCCCAACTGCTGATAATACGGCTGGGTATGCACAGGGATATAGTGCAAGTTCACACCAATACCTTCCTGCCGCAGTGACTCGAAAACTTGACGGTGGGTGTACTTAACCTCATCTAAATTGAGACGAATGACGTAAAGATGCCAGCTCGATAAGGTATCGGGATGCTGCCACGGTAGCGTAAGTGGCAACGTTGCTAAGCGCTCATCATATATAGCCGCTAGCTGGCGTCGCCGCCCAACGAAGGCTTCTAGCCGCTGCATTTGGCTCCAACCTAGAGCTGCCTGAATGTCTGTAATCCGGTAATTAAACCCTAAATCTAGCTGCTGATAGTACCAAGGCCCGTGGGAGGTTTCCGTCATCAGTTGCTCGCTACGAGTAATGCCGTGGGTGCGTAGACGAATCAATCGCTCATACAGGTCATCTCGATTGGTCAGCACCATTCCACCTTCCCCAGTCGTAATGATTTTGACTGGATGAAAGCTAAACACCGCCATGTCAGAATACCGGCAATTACCAACGGGATGGTCTTGGTATCTTGCTCCAATCGCGTGGGAAGCATCTTCCAGAAGGGTGAAGCCATATTTCTGAGAGAGCGCTCCAATCCGCTCCATCTCGCATGATTGTCCAGCTAAATGTACCGGAATGACCACTTGGGGAAGTTTGCCCTGACGCTCAGCCACACACAGCTTTTCCTCCAAAGCATCGACGCTGAGGTTGTAAGTTTTGGGGTCAATATCGACAAAATCAACCTGTGCCCTACAGTAAAGCCCACAGTTAGCCGAGGCCACAAAGGTGTTCGGAGAAGTCCAAAGCCAGTCGCCCGGAACCAGTTCCGCAGCTAGGCAAGCAATATGCAAAGCTGCCGTAGCACTGGTAACCGCGATAGCATATCTAGCCCCACAATAATCGGCAACGGCTTGCTCAAAACGAGTGATCGCTGGCCCCTGCGTTATCCAATCTGACTGCAAGACCCCTATAACAGCATCAATATCGGCTTGCTGGATATTCTGTCGCCCATATGGAATGTAGTCAGCCATCACTTAAAACGTCTAGATAAGCACAAACATCAGCATTCAAAACAGTTCTCTCAAATATGACCAATTTGGGAAAAAGGCCCAAATCTCATCTTCTTTTAACCTAAAGGTATAGAAGTCTTGTCTTAAGTGACTTGTCTTTGAACAGACTAAATCGTTATCTCGATAGCCAGCAACATCAGAAATTTTCTCTTGCTGAATATAATACGCGTAGGCCTCTTCTACAGACCGCACAAAGTTTTCAGGAACCATCGCCTTCCGACTCTGTGCCTTAACATAATCGCTTGCATTACTCATCAACTCCTTATTTAAGGAGCAGAGTCGATTGATTTCCGGAAAACTATACTGATAAGAAAAGGGGGGAGCCATCAACTTAGGTGCTAGCAACGTCATTCTAGACGCTGTATCAATATCAGGAATGATAGCATTAATAGAGTTAGCCTCAAAATGATGAATAACTTCCTCAGGCAATCTCAAGCCAATAAAAATTTTGTATTGCATCTTCTGAAAAGAGAAACCCTGTGAAGAAAGCAATAAGACAAAAATAATTCCTAAAAAAAGACGCCTTAAAAAAACACCCATCAGGAGATCATTATCTAACTTCCATGAAAACAACATATGAATCGTGAAGGCTAAAAGACATGATGCAATGAAAGTGCCTGAAGCATCTTGAAGGCCCTTGGGATCTAACCTAACTTTTGTAAAAACCTGCAAATTAGTCATCAAGAAAACACAAAAGAAAGCAGATGTATATACGTAATGGGCAAATATAGGAAAGACCTTCCGCCTAATTTTAAAGGCGCAGAAGACGCATAGATAAACCGCAGCACACCAGACCAAAATCGGAGAAAGCAAAAGAGGCTCGAAGGGAGCAAATAATCTACTCGAACCCAGAGATTCAGTAAGTAACTTAACTATTCTAACAAGAATAAATACGCCGCCTCCAAGGGAAAATACCATAAAAAAGTTGATTGCTATTAGCCAATAGTACTTCCTGGGACGAAAAACTGATAAAATAAAAAATATTAAGGTGAAAAAAGTATAGGAAATTGCCACTGACCAATATAGGAAAGGGATTGGAAGCAACAGAAGAAACCTTCTCTTTAATCTCAAAAAAAGATATAAACAACCTGTAAGCAGAAAATAACTAAATTGAGGATTCGGCGTTCTTAGGAAGGAGGGATAAGGTTCCATTGCAGAAATCCAAAACCCAAAATGCTGTTGAGAAGACACCAGAAATCCCAGATCTTGTTGAGCAATCAACATCAGAAAAGGATTGGCCAGATTGAACAAGACAGAACCGAACACCACCATTAATGCATACGCACGACTAACAGAAGTGCTCAAGCCCAAGAGCTTTAAAGAGCTAATCAGCAGTAGAAAAACTGAAGCAGGGATAAAGATGTCAAAGAGCAGATTTTGGTAAACTCCAGACACGCCAATTTCGTGGAGTAGTATAACAATCCATGAAGAGGCAAAATATCCAGGGAATTTAAGTGCTCCCAAAGCACCTTGGAAAGAAAGATATGTAGGCTCATCCCAAGAATTTTCATATAGAAAATAGTCAGTAGAAAAGTAACTATAAAAAATAGGGGTTAAGTAAGCCAGAAAAAATAAAATAAAGCTATTATCAATAACAGTTTTCCGCATAAAAATTAGCCACAAGAACATAGATGAGAATCTTGCTCGTCGGCTATCGTCATCCTTTAAATGACTGGCAAATAATGACCTGAAACGATGGATAATTAACATACTAATACTCAAGTCAAAACGTGTTGAGTGTAGCTAAAAATAGCTTCTAGTACCAAGTTGATTTCTTGTCCGCTCATGCCAATCCATAGTGGCAACCTTAATAATCGGCAGCTTAGCGTTTCTGTCTGGCACAAGTTCCCGCTACTTCTGCTATATTGCCCCCCCCCGCAGGAAGAATGTAGAGGAACATAATGGAAAACAGCATTGATTCCATGATCTTGAAGATGGCTTATCAATGTCTTACGAACTTCTGAATTAGGCAATAGGATGTAATACATATGGGCATTATGGACACATGTTTTAGAAATAATCGGTCGTCGCAGTTTGTTAGTTTTTTCTAGATCTACTAAGGCCTCGTGATAGCTATCCCAAACGCGCAACCTATCTTGGGTTATGGTATGAGCCTCTTGCATCTGTGCCCAGAGAAATGCTGCATTGACCTCACTAGGTAGATAGGATGAACCGATGTCAACCCAAGTATACTTATCTACTTTGCCTTGAAAAAATTGACTACGATTTGTACCTTTCTCCCAGATTATTTCTGCCCGATCGCAAAACTGCTCATGGTTTATGAGTAAAGCTCCTCCTTCTCCACAAATGATATTTTTTGTTTCATGGAAGCTAGTAGCTGCAAGATGGCCAATACTGCCTAAAGGTTGAGCTTTATAAGTGGACATTAAGCTCTGGGCTGCGTCTTCAACTACCCATAGTTGATGTCGCTCTGCAATTTCCATGATTACAGCCATTTCGCAGGCGACGCCAGCATAGTGAACGGGGACAATCGCCTTCGTGCGAGGAGTAATTGCGGCCTCAATTTTAGTTTCGTCAATATTCAGGGTATCTGGACGAATATCGACAAATACAGGTATTCCTCCTCTTAAAACGAAGGCATTCGCAGTAGAGACAAAGGTGTAAGAAGGCATAATTACCTCATCTCCTGGTTGGATATCTATCAAAATAGCAGCCATCTCAAGGGCTGCTGTACAGGAGTGTGTGAGCAATGCTTTGCTACAACCTACATGATGCTCTAGCCACGTCTGACACTTTCGAGTAAATCGACCATTGCCTGACAGATGACCGTCAGCGATCGCTTCCTGGATATATCTGAGTTCATCTCCGGTAACAAATGGTTTATTGAAAGGAATATGCTCGACAGGCATCTTAATCTTGCTAATAGTACTGGAAAGTGTTTAGCGACAGCACTCTAAAATAACGTGGGTATAAGGAATGCGCAGGCGATCGTGACGAATACTGACATGGATATTGGGAAATACCTGTGAAACAATACGCAAATAACTCTCTCGGTTACGTACATATTGCCCACGATCTTGTGAAATAATCAACTTAGCTAAGGGAGATTGATCTGGCGTATAACAAGCATCCAGAGAAATAAATCGCCCCCCAGGCTTTAGGGCTGCGCCAGCAAGTTGGCATAATTGCAATGCCTCAACATCATCAAGATGATGCAAAATAGCGACCGCCAAGACAATATCAAAAGAGGCATTCTCTTCTAGCGTGCTATTACTAACTTTACTGCAATAAAACGTGGCGCGATCTCCGAAGCGATCTTTTGCAGACTCGATATACTGTGGGTTTTCATCAAAGCCAATATAATTGACATCATCCAGATAGGTGACGATGTCACCTGGACCACAGCCAATATCTAAAATTCGATCTCCTGCTTGAGGACGAACATATTGGTCAACAAATCCCTCATACCCAGCAGAGCCTGCAATGGCATATTGCAAAAAACGATAAATTCCTGGAACCGACAAAATTGATTTGAGATTGAATTGTGTTAGCTGAGTTGTAGTGCCGTGAGCCATGACTTATCTGTGCCAAATGATGAAAATATACATTAAATTACGTATGTCTGTATGTGCCATTGTGTAACTAAAAGGCGCAACCCAATGCAAGACAGTTTATTCTCAGTTATTCACAAAATCCAACGCCCACATGGATTATGCTATCGCTAATTCATTCCATATTTTAATTAGCCCACCCACTTACTCCGAGATGAAAACCGAAGAGGGACATAGGAAAGCTAATCACATTAAAGAACTTACTTCTTGTTTGCTGTCACAGTAGTCACTTGTCATAGCACGATTTTTCGTGCAACAACGAGTAATGAGCCGCCAACCGGGAAAGATAACCCTCTAGCAATTGCAAAACGCTCAATGCTGAGAATATTCTCAAGCCATTGATTTAACCTCGGACTAACGTTATACTCCTCAACCGGATTGAATTCATCTTTCAACAACTGGCGTTTCAAACGAGATAGCATCATGAGAGGCAATAATAGCGCTACGAAGGAAGTGCGGCGTTCAACTGTGAAGCCCGCCCGTTGAACCTTAGTCAATAATTCTTTCCGCGCATAACGGCGCTTGTGAAAGGCCTGCTCATCAACGTAGCTCCACAAAAAGCGATGCTGAGGCACTGTTAAAATGATGCCGCCACCCGGCTTGGTTGCCTGAAACATTTGAGATAGAACGAGTTCATCTTCTTCGATGTGTTCTAACACATCAAAGGCACCAATAAGGTCGAATTCTGCCTGAAAAGGAATTGAACGCGCATCCATCTGAAGCAATGTAACGCCAAGTAAACGTTGCTGTGCATGGGTTAATCCTTCAGTGAAAATTTCACTGCCAAACAACTTTAAGTAAGGGAAAGCTTCTTGAATCCCCATTAGAACAAAGCCTGTACCACAGCCAATTTCCAGACAATTTTCGGCGGATTGAAAATACGCTCTCAAGGCCCATATCAGCAGTTTATTACGAGATTTGAACCAAAAATTCGAAGCTTCAAGCTGAATTAATTGTGCAAAATACTCCGCACTATATCCGTCATTATGAATGGCTAGTTCGGGCGAAAATGTTAAGTAGTTTCCACTGACTACTGGCCGATGGTTACAATAAGGGCAGGACCATCCCTGAAGGTCGAAGCATTGACGACAATCTAGACAGATTTTCATTAGTAATTGAAGACGTTGAAACGCAAACGTATTACGCAAGGAAAGACAATATCATAGGAGTAAGGTCTAAGACAGAGGAGTCTTCTAAGTTATATATTCTTGCTCTTAGCCCCCTTGCAGTGGCCATTTTTTTGATTTAAATTTCACCCTAAAATGCATAATACAGTATTCGTCAGCATAAACCTTCCAACATTGCATTCTGCAAGCCCTAAACTCTCAAAGTTTAAATAAATTCAAGCACTGAGCTTACCCCAGTATTGTTAATCAGGTTCTAAGAACAGCGGCCTTCACGCGTCACAATCACTAGCAAAATGAAGACCATCATCAGGAAATGATGGTTGCAATAATTGCTTTATAATCACCGAATGCCTTGTGATTAAAAATTTTCATGAAATTCTCTCCAGCATAGTATCCTAAAGTGGTGATGATTCTAGGCAAATGCACATAGGATAGAGCCAAACGCATTGGCCAAAAGTGAAGGTTGCAAACGCACTTTGGTTGCAAGCCAACCTCTTTAGCTATTTCACAAAACTCTTTAAGATCCATATCGAGAACGCGATGCAATAAGCCTTTATGAACTGGCTCTAGGAAAAAAAGCTTGCCTGTTGCATTTAAGGATCGGCGAAGTCGCCTCAACACATCGTGCAGTTCTTTCCTATTCCTGCAAGCAACAGTTACTGAACCCCAGCACACCACAAGATCAAACTCATCCTGAATATCAAGGTCAAAGACTGATTTCACCTGGTAGCACAAGTCTCTCAGTGGTTTTTGCCTTGCAACTTCAATAGTTTTGTCTGAAAAGTCAATACCTGTAACATTAGCACCTCTTTGAACTAGATATCTAGATATACGGCCTGTGCCGCACCCTACATCTAGGACTTTCATTCCACTAATGTCTGGGAAGAGTTCTTCAAATACTGACAACTGCTCTCGGTGATAATGATAGTTAAGATGATTATTAGGCCACATAGAAATAGCATCACCTTGATGCTCTCTAGCTTTCGAATCCCAATATTCTGCTAAACAATAGATATTTTCACGATTGAAGCGATTTTTCACCATCGAAATCAACGTATTTATCCTCATTGTTAACTCCGTCTAGTAGAACAAAATCTTTAGTTTCAACAAAACACAGGCTAGCTCACTGAAGTCAATTTAGTCCACGATTGACTTCCTAAAAGCTCTCCATAGAAATAAATGAATTAAACTTACAGTAATTGTGAGTATCGAATAAAACCTTAATATTAATGCTCCTGCTTGTGAAGAAGGAAGGCTTAAATTCATTTGTCTTAAAAACTCGGTAATACTTACCTCAGAAATTCCAATTGCACCTGGAATAAAGCTTAAAATGTTCACAATCGTACTGACAGACATCAATGCCATTGAATCCTGCAAACTAATATCTACGTCAATACTTTTAAGACAAGTTTTCCAAGCTATAGCAACTATAGACCATGAAGCAAAGCTTAACAATATCACATATGCTAGAGACTGTAAGTTACTTCCGCATCTCTTTATATGCTCTACGAAATTCTTCAGACTATCCTTGTGACTAAAGGTACGGTTCAGAATGCCCAAAACAATAAAAAGAATCATTGCCACGAGAAAAGCAAAAAAGATAGTTTTGTAGCCAACTTGAATGTCAATGCTGGTATTCAAAATAAGACTGATTGTGGCAATGCTGACAATAGAAAGTAGATCGACAATGCGCTCTATAACAAAGGCACTATATCCTGAGAATCTTTGAATCAGGCCAGCTTTTTTTAGTAATTCAACCTTCAGTATCTCTCCTGATTGCAATGGCGTAACGATGGTCAAACTCATTGCAGATGTATTGCACAGATATAAGTCGATATAGTTTATTTCAATACTTAAGTTTTTCAAAAGAAGAAACCACCGCAAAGTCCTAGCCAGGCTAAAAGCAACGATTGAGGTTGCGCCTGAAATAAGTAGGAGAAGTAAGTTAGCCCTTCCTAGGATCTGATAAATCTCTAACCATTGAAACGTATTGAAAACATAGTGTATACAAAGCGACAAGATAGTGGTGCCGATGAGTGCAGGTAAGATTCTGCGAGTAGATAAATATCTCATGTTGCTCTTAGCTGCAAACGTTTTTGTAATTCCTCTGCCTTGCGATCTAAATCAGCGCGATCTTCGCCGAAAATCAAAGCCTCACCCACCCTATATCTACTATTTCTGAAGGGATAAACAGGATCGCCCCGTTTTAGATCCAGAGAGATAGAGTTGACCCACGCTTCTTTCCTGAGTGCTTCGAATTCTATTGCGTCGTAGTCAAGATAACCTTCAGAGGATACTCCAAACAGAATAATAGCTGCTGGCCTTATAGAAGTAGCTTGAGGAAGTCTTGCCGACTCCCTGCAGGCTAGTTTAATACTATATTCTATTAAGTCAAATCCCGCTGCTTGCTGCAAGAGGTTTGTAATCGAGTTGCCTCCAATTCGTGGACTCAACTCCAAAATGTAAATATCAGTTTTAGTAGCGACAAAATCGCAGTCGAAGGGACTATCAACAACACCGAGCAAATGCCAAATTTTCTGAAGATCAGCTAGTAATCTCTCTTGCAAATCAGATGTCAAGTTAGATGGTAATCGGTGACCACACGTTGTTGAGTAAGGCTGAGAGAGTGTCTGACGATCTAGCAAAAATGTTGCAGCCAATCGTCGATTCTGGATTACACCTTCACAGGTCCCTTGTACTCCATCAATAAATATTTCAAGAATGCCGCGTTGGTGAGGACTGAAACTCAATGTATCTGGCAAATATTTATAGAAATCCGCAATCGAATTGACAATAAAAACTCCCTTGCTTCCGGAGGACTGATCTGGTTTCAGAACCCATTTTGTATGTTGAAATAAGCCTGGATCAGGTTTAGAACTGCTAGTAATGATGTAAAAATCTGGGCAGGGGAAGCCGTGATGCTGTAAAAACTGCCGAAACGCGACCTTATTGCAGGCAATTTGCGCGCATGTCGGCGATATACCAGGCAAATTTAATTGCTTTGCAACATAAGCCATAGTTGGGACGGCTACATCTGTGCATGCGGCGATGATGCCATTAATCTTTTCGCAACGGGCGATATCGCTGACAGCCTGCAAGTCCGTTGTATCAATTGCATAACTTCGATCAGCTAGCCTATGTCCCGGATTGCTAGCGATGTTATCAGTGGTAATCACTCGATATCCTAATTGCCGTGCTGTTTGAATCACGGGCACTTGGTAGAGCGAGGCAGCAAGAACAAATATTGTTCCTTTACTCATGGATTTCGCTGACAGTATAAGAAATACGAGTACGGAACAGTTGTTGACTGATACGTGATAAATAAAGGCCGAAAACAAGAAGGCAGAGGAGTGTCAGAGCATTAAAAAAAGAAACAACAATAATTGTGCTGGCCCAGCCAGGTACTGAACTGCCAAGGGTTACGACTTGAATGGATACGACTGTTCCAAAAAGTAGTGCGCACAAGAAAGCTAAGGCACAAACAAATGCAACGAAATAGAGTGGGTATGACGAGTAACTGAAAATAAGGTTAGCAGCAAGTGAAGAGCTACGCTTCAAATTATAGTTGGACCGGCCAAACGGTCTTGGATCGTGCCTGACTAGCACATTGGTATAGTTAGATGTGCTAGAAAACACCATAGCTGTAATATAAGGGAATACACCTCCCATTTGACAAACATTATCGACTACTCTCCTTGTAGTAGCACGAAAACTAGTCAATTGAAATTCGCGTGGTAAATGAAAAATTTGTCGAAGCAGCCAGTCAATTACGTTCCCACTAGATTTCCGTACGGCAGAATGCTTTCTTGAATCATAGGCACCAATAACTAATTCAAATCCTTTTTCAACAGCATCGACGAGTTTAGGAATTTCTTCTGGTGGATTTTGTAAGTCATCATCCATTGTTATGACTATATCGCCACATGATAAATGTAAGCCACAAAGAATTGCATTGTGTTGTCCACTATTGACTAGAAGCTTGATAACTTTAAGAGCCTCGCCATAGACACTCTTCAGAAATTTCAAGGTTTCCCAACTTGAATCAGAGCTACAATCATCGATCAGAATAATTTCAAATTCATAATTATTTTGCGTCAAAGTACGGTGCAGTCTATCAACTAAGAGTTCCAAGGATTCCGATGAATTATACACTGGCACAATAATACTAATCCTGGAATATAAAGTAGTGTTTTCAATCATAAAGCTTGAAATTATCCTTAGAAACTAGAATCATATAATCAAGGAATATCTGTAGCGCAAACGAATTTGCACTCTTCAATGTTCTGGAAAGTAGTATTGGCGTTCAACCCTGCTCAATATCTAATTAAATTTGGTCTATCTCTCTATCATGACATACGACTGAAATCGGTGGAAGATGAAATTAGTTGAACTAAGCAAATATCTTTTCGTCATACAATGTCAAAATCGGTTTGAGGTTTTCATCTTGCTCACCTTGTAATGAGCAGAATGCATATCCCACAGCCGTGACAATTATCAGCAACCATCTCTCAGCATAGGACGGCTACCCCATTATCAACTCAAGCCGGGAGCGACATGCTGCTGAATAAGTTTTCGAAGTTGTTCAACCGTTAAAAAAACCTCATTATTGCCTGAGTTATAGCTAAACCCTGGCGGCACTAAATCTGCTCCCATGGCATTACAGTATTTATCCAAATCGTAGTCAGGGTGATTGGGCAAAATCGCATAATAAGCTTCCAGAGCAACCGTCGTTAGTGAATCTGCACTAGTGATCATCTCTTCATGAATCTTTTCTCCCGGACGCACCCCCACAACCACGTGCTCACAATCTGGCCCAATGGCTTCTGCGACGTCTGTAATTCGATAGGAAGGCAACCGGGGTACCAAAACTTCTCCTCCCAAAGACTTTTCCACAGCCCAAAATACCATATCAACGGCCTCGTCCAAGGAGATGTTAAAGCGAGTCATGGCTGGATCCGTAATCGGCAGCAACCCTTCCTGGCGTTTTTTGAGGAAAAAGGGAATTACGGACCCTCGTGATCCCATAACGTTGCCGTAGCGCACAACGCTAAAGCTTAATTCTCGACACCCTTTAATGTTGTTGGCAGCGATGAATAGCTTATCAGAACAGAGTTTAGTGGCACCGTACAAGTTTACCGGGGCAGCAGCCTTGTCCGTAGACAGGGCAACCACCTTTTTGACGCCCGTATCTAGTGCTGCCTGAATCACATTTTCTGCACCTAGAACGTTAGTCTTAACAAACTCCATTGGGTTGTATTCTGCCGCAGGTACCTGTTTGAGAGCGGCTGCATGAATGATGATGTCTACTTGCTCTAGGGCGCGAGTGAGACGCTGACTATCTCTGACATCCCCAATAAAATAACGCAGCCCCACATACTCGCCAGGAGAAAACTGCTGGGCCATCTCAAATTGTTTCAGTTCATCACGTGAGTAGATGACCAACCGCCGGATATCTGGAAAACGGTTGAGAACAGACGCCACAAACCTTTTGCCAAAAGATCCTGTCCCCCCTGTAATCAAGATGGAACTGTCTCGATCAATTTTCACTGCCAAATAATCTCCGAATGTAATCCTTTGATTGAACCCCTTTGGCTCAGAATTGTTTCAACTCCAACCTTTTGGCGTAATTATGCCTAGCAGAAATTCTTGTATAAACAACCGTCCGGCTTAATGCACCTTGTCGGGTAGATCGCGCTCACCCTTCCTTGCTCGCCGATTCTGCCAAGCACTCAGCCCGTTGCCGCTAATATGCGATGGGCCGCTACGCCAACCGACGTCCTTTGTCGGCACCCACACTCTCGTCGGCTAGCTCATTGCAGCCAAGATCCTTCCCCCTGCTGATAAACCCTAACTTTAAAAGTTGCCCCGGCAAGCTCCAGCGATGCAATAAGCAAAAAACCGATGTTCATCATCAAATGAAAACTGAGCAGCAGTCCTCAACAATTCACGGGTAAAACTTCCCTGAAACGTATTGCCTCGCTTGTCGCCGGGTGTATTCACTTACGGACACGTTACCCTCAGGGTGAATAACCCCACTCGCCTGCTGCCAAAGTGTATGGGGCGCAGGATGGACTTCATAGACGCGATCGCCCACTTTGTGAATGTGATACCAGCGACTTTCCTGGCACTCATCACACCAAAACGCCTCTAGCCACTCACCTTGCAACGGTACTGCTGTGCGACTAGCGACCAAGGTCAAGGCTGCTCGACGACTCATACCGCGCGATCGCAACACCGCTGCTGACTCGGTATATAGCGGATGCTTTGGACTGACGCTGTCTAAACAACAGCCATGGGTAGGGCAGAAAATCGCCCGCCGCTTTGACCGCTTACGATTTCGGGTACACCGCTTCTGCAATTCGGCCTCCTGAATGTACATCAGCGAGAGCTGAAAGGGCTCTTTCTGAAGGCTACGTTGAAGGGACTGAGATCGTGCAGACCGTCGAAGCCCACTTCTTAGTAAGATATTAAATTCTGCTCACAAACTGTACCCTATGTTCGCCCTGATCGGAAGGGGATAGACTTGGTCCCATGCTCTTTCTTGGTCCAAGTCTCATTAAACGTTGCTTCCAATTTATTTTTTATCATCCCGAGAGGTTGTTGTGACACTGTCCTAATCTTTTGGTAGGGTTGCCAGTGAATCGCCTTCCACAGAGAGTCGTAGAATATTGAACCTGAAGGCGGTTTCGGATTTACCTTGAGCCTGTCCTGACTATATCGATGACAGAAAGTTCTCTTGAATCGTGGAGGTATCTGAATGGATGTTTCTCAAAAACCTGACTCGGCGAACGCGCCATCCTCCATACCACAGCTACCAATCCAGGTAGAAGACCCCGATGAAATTTCCCTGATTGACATCCTGAAATTTTTGCGGCGGCAGTACTGGGTCATCGGTAGTACTACGCTGGTCACCATTGTCATCGGGGTGGGGGCGAGTTTGTTGGCATCTCCTCAAGCTCGCCGAGAGCTGTTGTTGAGTCTGACACTGCCCCCTGAGCTGAGCCTGAACTCCACAATTGCCACCAACGAACCGGCCATTTATGGAGAAATTCTCGAGGCTGGTAGCCTTGCTATGATTAATGATTTTCCTGGGGCTGTAATTCAACAGGGTGATTCTTCGCCAGTCAGTGCGACTCTATCGACGGCTACTGAAGTCAATCCTGAACGCTTACGTCTAGTTCTCACCAGCGAAGAGCCAGCGATTCTCGAATCTGCTGAGCAACCAGCTCTCGATACTTTACAAAAGGTTGCCGATGAAGTCACTAACTCGTACATCACGCCTGAAATCACTAGGTTAGACTTGCTGACTCAACGCACTCAGGAAAAAATTGCCCTCCTCGAAAATCGTTTAGCGACTTCTGCAACGCTTCCTAGTGGAGATTCGGTTGATTTTTCAACCTTCTTGCAGTTTCAACAACAAGCCCAGCAGCAATCGCTAATAGCACAAGAATTTAATGAGTTGGTTGACCATGAACAGGAACGAGCGAGTTTGTCCGACCTGCAAGTTCGTGATGAGCCCCTCGTCAGCATCGAAATTTTAGCGGATGTTCAAACTCAGGAATCTAGCTCACTGCTGCGGCGACTGATTTTGTCGGCGATCGCAGGGTTTATGCTAGGAATTTTAATCGCCCTCATTATTGATCAACTGCCTCGGCTCAAGGCAGCTCTGGCTCATATAGACGACGAATAACAACATTGCTTAGGTTGAAAGCTGGTGTAAGCTGAGGCTCCATAAGGCAGTAGTACGGATTCAGTCATCCGCTTTTCCAAAACAGTCATGAAGTGTAGCAGTTTTCAGCGACATGTATTTTTCGCGACCCGGTTACACAAAAGCGTATGATCCGTAGCATTGTTTGGGGGGCTCACTCCCCCATCGCATTTTCTCAGACCAGATAACGGATTTGGTTTAGGCATTGTGTTGCGTTTTCCCTCGATTTATCGAATTGCCCAAATCGCCTTGGATGCGATCGTGGCAATGGTGGCAGTTATCCTTGCCTTCAGCATTCGGTTTGAAGGACAGATCCCCACTGAATACTGGCCGCTAATTCACGGCGTGCTGATTTTTGGGCTACCCTGTCGGCTCCTAATTCAGTGGGGGTTCCGGGTCTATCGCCAGATCTGGCGGTTGTTTTGTCTACGAGATTTTTGGGCCATCTTTCAGGCAGTGAGCTTTTATTCGTTATTGCTCGTTTCTGTCGCCCGCTTATTGCTGCCAAAATTCATGGATTTGCCGACGCTGCCCCTGGGGGTGGCCGTAGTGGACTGGGGCTTCTGCTTGGCTGGCATGACGGGTCTGCGATTTCTCCGCACTTATCAGGTCCGGGCCTCTCTGCCAGCTCCTCCAAGCGGTGCCGAACCGACCAAACGCATCTTGCTATTAGGGGCAGGACGGGCGGGAGCGCAAATTGCCCGCGAAACTCGACAAAACCACCATTTACATTGGCAAATTGTGGGTTTCCTGGATGACGACACAAGCAAACTGAATCGCCAGGTAGAGGGGGTGCCAGTACTGGGTAAGGTCAGTCAGCTGGTGAGTTGGACAAATCGATTGGCGGTCGATGCTGTGCTGATCACTATGCCCTCGGCTCCTAGCGATCGCCTGCAGCAAATCGTCAATCTAGCCACAGCTGAAGGCATTACGATCAAAATCCTGCCGCGAGTACAGGAACTCTTGCTAGATCGGGGACTGGCAGGTCAAATTCGCGATATTCGTTTAGAGGACTTGCTGGGTCGTCCCGAAATTGTCTTGAATTTCGCCCAAACCCTGTGTCGTGAGTTTCCTTCAGCGACAGAGCAAATCCAAAATCGGACAATTTTAGTCACCGGGGCCGGGGGCACTATTGGTTCTGAACTCTGCCGCCAGATTGCCCGTCTACAGCCACGACAGCTAATTTTGGTCGGTCGTGGCGAAAATAGTATCTTCCACATTGATCGCGAACTGACCCAAACCTTTCCGCTGCTCAACATTGCTCCGATCATTGCCGATGTGCGTCATACCGCACGGATCAAGAAAATTCTGCAGCAATTTCAGCCCGACGTAATTTTTCATGCGGCGGCCCACAAGCACGTGCCCTTGATGGAGCAGAACCCGACCGAGGCGATCGAGAACAATACCCTGGCCTCCGCCAATCTGGCCTTGCTGGCAGATCAAGTAGGCGTCAAAGCCTTTGTCTTGATTTCTACAGATAAGGCTGTCGCCCCAAGCAATTTTATGGGATTGAGCAAACGTCTGGCAGAGTTACTGGTCAGCAGCATTGCTCAACAGAGCCAAACTCGATTTCTTTCAGTAAGGTTTGGCAACGTGCTGGGTAGCCGGGGCAGCGTTGTCCCCATTTTTCAGAGTCAAATCGCCAAAGGTGGTCCGGTCACTGTCACCGATCCAACCATGACCCGTTATTTTATGACGACCCCCGAGGCGACTCGACTAGTTCTACAAAGTCTTGCAGTCGGCAAAACCGGCCAAACCCTGGTGCTCGATATGGGTAAACCGATGCGAATTTATGATCTGGCCGAACAACTGATTCGCCTGGAGGGCTATGTGCCGGGACAGGATATTAGCATCAAGATTACGGGCATTCGCCCTGGCGAGAAACTTCACGAGGCCTTGATCGATGAGGATGAAGAACAGCAAAATACCCCTCATCCTCGTCTCTACTGCCTGACAAAAAAGCGAGCAGGGCATCTGCCAGTGACGACGACTTTGGCACAAATTGAGACCATCTTGCAATCATCCAACTTAGAATCGCTTTGGCAATTTTTGTCACCTGAGGGCGTGCCTCGATGTCGTCCTAAAGACGGCTTGCAGGTCTCAGAGTCGACCATGCTTGAAGATCACCAGCAAACACTTCAGTCTTCTAAATCAGCGGAGATCTACAAGCATTGATAGCTGTTTTTGGCCCTTGGTTTGACTTAATCGCGAAGCTAGCGCTGCTATTTATCTATACAGTAGGGGTGTGGATATGTAGGCAGAGGTTCGTGCTTAAAGGCCTCCCGTTTCCTCTGTTCTTAACGGCCTCTTTGCCATTTTTTGCTGCCTATAAAATTGCGATCGCCCTAGGCAAAGGTTCGACACTTCAGGTGTCGTACACAGCGATCGCACTGCTGAGCAGTGTCGGTTTGTCAGCAGTCGCCATTCAAAGTTTTGGCTCGCTTAAAAACGCGATCTATCCCTACAGAGATCTGTTTAAACAGCACCGAGTATTCGTCTATTTGCTGATTGGTATCTTCATCTTTTTCTGTGTCCGAGGACTCTATCTTGAATATCCCGGAGACGCGATTGCTTACTTACAGAGGATTGGTCAAGCTAATCAGGATGGAGCAATGAGCCTCCAGTCCCTTTGGACCTACTCCTCCGTCAATACGTTTTTTAGCAGTTTGCAACAGTGGTTAGTCGGCTCTGATTATGAGTTACGAACCAAGCTGAGACTAATCGCTGCGCTCAGTGCTTGCATCCTCTGTTTGGCTACCTATCGATTAGCTCTATGGTGCACTCAACACAAACCTAGCAGCATTCTAGCGGTTTTACTGTTCTTGGGCTTTTACGGCAACCTCCAGATTAGTTTTTTCCTTTATAAGATTTTGCAAGGGGCCACCCTGGCCATGATTGTCTATTTAGAAATCATTCCATACTTCTACAGCTTTTTGTCAAATACACAATTCAGGCAACTATTTACCGCCAGAAAATCCTCTGAGTTGCTAGTTATGGCGTTGGCAACTTGGGTTTGTCTCGACTGCCATAAAGAGAAAGTCTTTTACCTATTTGCGATCACGCTGTCTTACGTGTTTTTTGCAATCCTGATGAATATTAGGCAGAAAAAGCGCCCACCTATATTTTCGGTCTTCATCTTCTTGCTGTTGGCAGCTTTCTTAATCAGGCTTTTCGCCTTAGATCGACCACCACTTCCCGGTTATTATTCTCCCCTGGTTAAAACCTGGTTTTTGATTGGCAATCATCATGTGTTTACCTATTGGCCCATAGAAGCCAACTCATCTCTTTTATTCTTAGAGTTTATTGTTATAGCTTTGGCGATTATGCTGCTCTCGAGTTATCGTCCTGACTCTAAAGAATTCTTTATGGCCGCGATCGCGATCGCCCCTTTCCTCCTATTCATTAATCCAATTGTGGTTACGGGACTCATCAAAATCGCCTCTCCTAATAATCTTTACCGATTGATGATCGGGGGCCTACCTTGGGTATTTCTCCCATTGGCTTGTCATACTTTGCAGCGCGAACATTCCATTAAGCTGCGCTATTTGCCTATCTTGTTTGCCTTTTTTGGCCTGTTTGCTTATGCTCCCATTTACGGCAAACTTCCTCACCTCCTCAACCGCATACCGACCTATGCCGATGGCCGAGATTTAACCCCGGTCATTGAGTATTTGCTGGATGAAAGTAAGCAATCAGAAGATGCCTCCCTCAGCGTTATGGCACCTCCCTATGTCAATAGTTATCTGGCCGCATGGCCGAATCTAACAGTCTCTTCTGATCGGTGGATTAATAACGATGTCAATATCTATGGGCCTGATCTCGCCTATTTTTATAGTTCAGAAATTACAGCAGATGAAATTACTGGAGTTATTAGTAACCAAGGGTTTGACGTCATTGTAATTGACCGTAGAGATGATCTTAATTATCAGAGCTGGCTAGGTAGAATGACCCAGCACTGGGCACCAGATCTCATTCCGACTCAACAAGCCTTATTTGCGGGTAATTCTTTAAGAGACTATTTAGAGAATCAACCGCAACCACTATTTGAAAAAACGCTAGAACAGCATGGCTTTCAGGTTTATCAAGCGGTCGCCCAGTCACAACCTTAAAGCATACGTACGGCCAAGGGTGAGACATAGACAGCTACAGTCAGCAGAGCTGTAGCTGTTAGCTCTAGCTGCAGCCCTAGATTTCAAGTTAAGACGAAGTCAGGATAAATTTAACCAACCAAATACTCGTCACTTCAAAGAACGTGACGCACGTCGGCGACTTTGCCCGCGATCGCTGTCGCTGCTACCATCGCCGGACTCATCAGGAGAGTGCGGCCTGATGATGAGCCTTGGCGACCCTTGAAGTTGCGATTGGAGGAGGAAGCACTAATCTGGTTACCCTGGAGCTTGTCCGGGTTCATGGCCAGACACATCGAGCAACCGGCCTCCCGCCATTCAAAACCGGCGGCTTCAAAAATGGTATCCAAGCCCTCCGCTTCTGCGGCTTGCTTGACCCGCTCAGAACCGGGTACCACAAAGGCTTTGACGGTAGGGGCGACCTTTTTGCCCTGCACCACCTTGGCGGCTTCGCGCAGGTCACTGAGGCGGCCATTGGTGCAGCTACCGATAAAGCACACGTCCACAGGCGTACCTTGAATGGGGGTGCCTGGCTGCAGATCCATATAGCGGTAGGCTTCTTCGGCGATCGCCCGATCGCCCTCTGGCAATTCATCCAGGGCGGGAATGTTTTCATCGACGCCGATGCCTTGACCGGGGGTAATTCCCCAGGTGATGGTGGGGACAATTGCCGCCGCATCAATCACGACAACATCGTCGTATTCCGCATCGGCATCACTGCGAATGCTTTCCCACCAAGCGATCGCTTCATCCCACTGCTCAGCACTCGGGGCAAATTCCCGCCCTTTCAAATAGTCATAGGTCACCCTATCAGGATTGACATAACCGCAGCGTGCGCCCCCTTCGATGGACATATTGCACAGGGTCATGCGCTCTTCCATCGACATCGCGGCGATGGTGCTGCCAGCATATTCATAGGCATAGCCGACGCCCCCCTTGACCCCCAGGCGACGGATGATATGGAGTGTCACGTCTTTGGCATAGACGCCAGGGGCTAACTTTCCGTTCACCTCAATGCGGCGCACCTTCAGTTTGGCGAGGGCGAGGGTTTGCGAGGCCAGGACATCGCGGACTTGGCTCGTACCGATGCCAAAGGCGATCGCCCCAAAGGCCCCATGGGTAGAAGTGTGGCTGTCACCGCAGGCGATCGTCATGCCGGGTTGAGTCAACCCCTGCTCCGGTGCGATGACGTGAACGATGCCCTGGTTGCCAGAACCAATGTTGTAAAACGTGATGTTGTGGTCGCGGCAGTTTTGCTCTAGCGCCGCGATCATCTCCTCTGCCAACACATCGACGAAGGGCCGCACCTGGCTCTCGGTCGGCACGATATGGTCAACGGTGGCGATGGTTCGCTCGGGCAGCATGACTGGCAAGCCCCGCTCGCGCAGCATGGCGAACGCCTGCGGACTGGTGACTTCGTGAATCAGGTGCAGACCGATGAAAAGCTGAGTTTGACCAGAGGGCAACGTTCCCACGGTGTGCAAATCCCAAACTTTATCGAATAGCGTGCCGCGACTCATAGCCTGCCAATCCTGCTTAAATGCTTTCCAGATGAATATACTAGCCCATCGGTAGAGACGGTGGGAGAGACTTCAGCGATCGCTGACAGGAGTAGGTAGCTGAGGTTATGCACCGTCTCGCCCCTGCCGTAGCCAGTCAGCTCGTAGGGTGCAGCCGCGCAGCGATGCACCGCTGGAGATTTTCTGCTAGCAACGTCAGCATTAAGTAGGCAGTTGTAATTAAACGTAAGACGCCGTAGGTTGCGGTTGAGGAACGAAACCCAACGCCCGCATGGGTTACGCTATCGCTCTAGCGCAGCCATGCCCGAAGGGCTTTACCCATCCTACAGTTGAATCAGCCCAGCTACTTAGTATTGAAATATGGCCTGTTTACGCCAAACGCCCCACGGGTGGCAGCATTCAATTACGGCTCGATCGCGGCTGCATACGCCTGGTCAAAGAGGGATTCCAGAACGTCGTGGGTACCGCGAATTTGGTCAACGACGCGCTTGCCCCAGTCGCAATACTCCCGCCGCCGTTCGAGGGACCAATCGGCGGGGGGGGCGATCGCCATATCTCGGACATTGGCAATTTTGTCAGCGAGTTTCACCAGTTTGGCGCAATCGCTGACGTGGGCGACATGCTCCACCTGCAATTGTTTACGGGTCGCCTTCGGCAACGATTTATCGTCCGTCAGTTCCTCGACAATGGTCGCCACCGCTTCGCCAAACAAGTGAGTGATTTCAGCGAGGGTGGTTTCGGTATCTTCGACGGTATCGTGCAGGAGCGCCCCGACGAGAATGACCGGGTCGTTGATGTTGGCCTCATTGGCCAGAATGTTGAGCAGTTCGATGGGGTGATTAATGTAGGGCGTATGGTCAGGATCTTTACGCCGCTGCTGGCGATGCTTACGGGCTGAGAAGTGCAGCGCCGCAATCACTGCACTCAAAGCCTGGGGGGGGGTCTCTACGTGGAGCATTCAACTTGCCATAAACTGCGGTTGATTTCATCCTGGCACTTATCCGGGGCGGCGATGTCGGCTCCTTGGGTAGAGCGGGATGAGCGTTGCCGTCACGAAGAAGAGACTTCGGAGAGCCGCGCCGGGATAATGGGGCTGTGACGGCGATAATCAGCCAAATATTGTTCGAGGGCAATAAATTGCACCAGGTCCAGGCTGTAGTAAGTCCAGCGGCCTTGCGGGCGAGCTTTGACCAGGCCGGCATCTTTAAGGACTCGTAAATGAAATGACAATTTGGACTGGCTCACATCTAGCTCTTCGCATAGGTCACACACGCACATCTCTTGTGTACGGAGTCGTTCAATGACATGTACACGCAATGGGTCAGACAGCGCATGAAAACCTGCCAGACAAATCTCGGTATTAGCTTCTAGGGTTTTGGCAGTATTCATGGGTATGTGTCGTTAGATTGATATATAGTAGCGAATTCAATTCCGGCTTGTAGTACGCCTAAAGCAGTGATTGAGGCCGTCACCGCTCGTAAAATGGAGGACCCCAGCGTCACAGGTTGATATCCCTGGGCGATCGCCTCATTTACCTCCGCGTCTGTCCAACCGCCTTCAGGGCCGATGGCCACTTCCAGACTGGTGAACTGAGCCGAGAGGCACACCGACAGTAATGCAGGCGCAGACCGTCGGGTAATACAAAGTAACCGAAAATCCTGAGACTCGTGGGTCAGCCACTGAGACCAAGTCAGGGGCTCCCTCAGCGTAGGGACGGTCAGGCGCTCCGATTGTTCCCCCGCCTCGGCAGCAATGCGTCGCCAGCGCTGCAACTTGTGGGTACTGGGTTTCAGCACCGTGCGATCGCTCAACAGCGGCACAATTTCATCTACCCCCAGCTCCGTCGCCTGCCGCACCACCTCATCAAACCCCTGTTTGGGCAGACAGGCCGCCAGGGTGAGTTTGGGCTTGGGGAGCGCTGCCGGTAAAGCCGCCTGGGCCACCTGCAGCGTCGCCTGAAAACCGTCAGGTTGCAAAGTTGCCTCCCACATCTGCCCTTGACCATTAAGGGCCAGGAAGCGATCGCCGGGTTGGAGACGCAAAACTCGCTGTAAATAATGGCGCTGAGCAACGGTCAGCGTCAGTGATGCGGCTGCAATTTGAGCCGGATCAACAACAACTCTTTGCAAAACAGCCTCTTTAACTCGGGTCAACAAGTTGAGTGTAGGTGATGACCTGAGTATCGGGATCAAATTTCAACGATAAGGCCAGTTGATGGCGCGTCAGTTGCACCATTTCTCCGGAGGTTGAGGCCACACTCCAGCCAGATTCTTCTAAAGTGCTCAGGGTATCGTCCAACGCCTCCCCGAGAAAGATATGGGGAAAGCTATAGGTGGCGTTGAATCCGGGTTCGAGTGGAGCGGGGGGACCATCCGGCAACCGAATTTCCAGCGCCGTATCGCCTTCAGGATTCACCATGGCGCGATATTCTAAATCGCCCTGCTGGTTAGCATAAATGCGCCAGTCAGCAGTTTCATCATCGGGTTCTACGAGATAAGCCAACACCCCGTTTTGATCCGTAAAGCCGGTCTCTTTGTTGTAGACGTTGAGATAAGTGAGACCATCTTCGCGATAGACCCGCACCAGATAACTCTGAGTCTCAAACCGCAACAGTGTTAAGGAGTCAGCGTCGCTCGGCTTAGCATCGGTGTCGGCTTGCGCCAATCGCTGTGGCCCCGCCAACTCGGCCTCGCTAGCGGTGACCGAAGGCGCTAAGATCGCCACGCCGACTCCGGCAACAACGGCCAATAAGCTCACTGCGGAAACAGAAAATCGCATCTTACTTCACTCGACAACACACATAGCCCCTCATCTTAAGGGATGACGTCAACCGGTACGATCGCAGTCTTAACCCAACGGTCAGGCTGACATCGGCACAGACAACGTCTTTCCTCAACAGACGAGCAGCGCCCCGTTTCGTTCCGGGGGGCTCCTTAACCGTGACTGCGGCAGGCATTAACCAAGACCGCTACGACTTTTGGTGGCATTGCCCGATCACGTTAGCAAGCAGGCTTCGGCTTTCAAATCGCGTTCCATCAGGGCTTCTACTGCTTGTTGAGCCGAGATCTGGCCGTTCAGCAGGCGATAGACCTGCCGCGAAATCGGGGCGGGAATGCTCTCGCGATTAGCAATCTGAATCAAGACGTTAGTGGTGTTGACGCCTTCAGCGGTACTGCCGATTTCTTCGAGAATTTGGTCGAGGGATTTGCCCTGAGCCAAGCCATACCCGACTCGATAGTTGCGGCTGAGGGGACTGGTGCAGGTCGCCAGCATGTCGCCCAATCCGGACAGGCCGACAAAGGTTTCGGCGTGTCCCCCCAAGCGGGTGCCGATGCGAATCATTTCGGGCAGGGCGCGGGTCATCAGGGCCGATCGCGCGTTGGATCCCAGATCCAGCCCCTCACAGACACCAACAGCGATCGCCACCACATTTTTCAGCGTGCCGCCCAGCTCTGCCCCCAGCGGATCGGGGCTGCGATAGACCCGAAAAATATCCGAGGAAAACAAGTACTGCACCGCTTCCGCCGCTTCGGGGTGTAAGCTCGCCGCCACCGTCGCTGCGGGCAAGCCCCGCTCAATTTCCTTTGACAAGTTGGGGCCTGACAACACCACCACCGGGTTATCTGGAAAGGTGTCGTGAAAAATCTGCGACGGCGTGCGGGTGGTCTCGGGGTCGAGGCCCTTGGTCGCCGTCACGATGATGGTTTCGGGGGGAATGTTGAGGGCTTTGAGCTGCGCTGCCACCGAGGGCACCCCTTTCATCGACACCGCCGACAAAATGACGTGGCTGTCTTGCACCGCTGCGGCCATCGACATGGCGCTGCGGCGAGACCACAGGCAAACGGTATGGTCGTTCTTTTCCACCAATTTAGCCAGGGCCGTGCCCCAAGCCCCCGCCCCTAAAACGGTCAGTTCTGCCGACTCTTGGCGGGCTTGTTCGGCATCAATGGAGATGGGTGAGGTTACGTTCGCTTCCATAGGTCGCACTTATTTGCAGGGGGGACAACGGGAACATGGGGGTCAGCGTGGGGCTACACGGCTTGCAGCGATCGCCCTTCGACGGCAGTTGCCAGCACATAGTCAGGAATGCAATTCTCTTCCATAAATTGCTGATACTCAGCGGTTTCGCGCTGGCACTTGGCGTCATCCCAACCGCAGTGCTGCCGCAACGTGTCCAAAATCGGCTCCAGCACGTCATAGCCGTAGTTAGCATTCATTGCCAGGGTGGTGCGGCGGCGGGTGAAGTCCAGCACGGTATGGGCCATTTCCGACGCCATCGCAAACACTACCTCAGCGCGAATGTGGGGATGGGTGGGTAGTAGCCGTTCGGCGAGGTCGGGGTGATCGTCCAGCAGCGCCAGCAGCGCCACCGCCCGCGCCCCATAAACGTCGAAGATATACTCCAGGGTATCGATGCTGATGCGATCGCGATACTGCTGATAAGCCACCTCAATGCGATCGTCATCCGGCAAGATACAGCCCGGCAGGGGGCGCTGGCGAGTCGGCGACGGGGGCACTTGACGCCCCATTTTTTTAAAGGCCCAGTCGGTCATCTCTTCCCCGACCTGCCGGTGCGTGGTCAGCTTGCCGCCGATCAGAGACACCAGATTCCGCACGCCTTCCTTTGTGTGGTCGTGCAAAATATGGGCGCGGGAGATGCTGCCCGCCTTTTTGCCTTCGGCATAGGGCAAAGGCCGCACCCCCGAATAGGTGAACTTCACGTCATCCCGCGTCAGGCGGGCCGTCGGCACGACCTGGTTCGTCTCGGTGATCAGGTAGTCCACTTCGTCGTTATCGGCTTTCACCCGATCCAGGTCGCCGGTATATTTCAGGTCGGTGGTGCCGATGAGGTACTGCCCACACCAGGGCACGATGAAAAATGGGCGACCATCCGACTTTGCTTCTACATACAGAGCGGTGTTGGGAGCACCGGGAAAGTGATCGACGATGATGTGACTGCCCTTAGTGCCGCCAATTTTTTGTTCTTCGCCGATGGGGGCCGGTTCGCCATCGCGGCGGCCCAGGCCCAACACCCGATCCACCCAGGGACCAGAGGTGTTGATGACCACGGCCTGGTCAGGCAGGGCAACCGCAAATTCTTCCTGGGCAATCTGGTCATAGGCGGTGAGCCCCGTGAGGCGATCGCCCTCGCGCTGCAACCCGGTGACGGTGGCATAGTTCAGCACGTCGGCCCCGGCGGTCTGGGCATCTAGCAATATTTCCAGGCAGAGCCGTTCCGCATGTTCTGCCTGCCCGTCGTAATACTGCGCAGCGCCCTTCAGGTCATCGCGATCGACCGCCCGAAAGAGCTGCTGCATCTTAGCTTTAGACAACATGCGGTGGTTGGGCAGCGTTTTGTCGTAGCTCAGCACATCGTACAAAATCATGCCCGCTTGAATTTCCCAGTAGCTGCGGGTGCCGCTGCCGTAAATGGGAATCGTCATCTGAATCGGGTGCACCAAGTGGGGAGCCGTGCGGAGCAAAATTTCCCGCTCCCGAAGCGACTCTCGCACCAGATGAAACTCAAAATATTCTAAATAGCGCAACCCACCATGGACTAAGCGGGTGGACCAACTGGTGGTACCCCCCGCAAAATCATCTTTTTCCATAAGCAGTACTGATAATCCCCTCAGGGCCGCATCGCGGGCGGTAGCGGCTCCGTTAACCCCGCCCCCGATCACGACAACGTCATAGCCTCGACGCTGAATTGCTTGGAGATCTCTCATCGAATATTCCTTGAATGCGGCAAATAAGGTGGCAGTGCGCTAAGTGCGCGCGCCCAAAAGCGGTCGGCCCAGTGACCAGGAGAGGGGCGATCGCCAACAACCGCCCTGCCATCACCACCGGGACAGCCTCCGGAGCCGGATCGCTCTCCTCTCCCAGTCACCGTTCGATAACGTGCCCTTACACTAACGCAGGTTCTCCGGGAATCGCCGTAGCATTCGCTTCCCGGAACATGTGGTTGGCCCATTCCTTCACGTCGTACTGCATCACGACCTTATGCAAGCGCTGCATCCGCTCTTTCTGCTCCTCGGGGCTCATCGCCAGCGCCTGATCAATGGACTCATCCATATGCTTGTCAGAGTAAGGATTGGTAAGAATGGCATCCGGCAACTCTACCGCCGACCCTGTGAACTCAGACAAAATTAGCGCCCCGCCCCGGCCTTGATGCGCCGCGATATATTCCTTGGCCACCAGGTTTAAGCCATCCCGTAGGGGGGGAATCCAGGCGATATCGGCAGTGCCGTAAAATGCCATCAATTCGTGATATGGCACCGGCTCCGTAAATAGCAAAATCGGCGTCCAGTTCAGCTTCGAAAAGCGCCCGTTGATTTTGCCCACCAGTTGCTCAATCTGGCTCTGGGCCGTTTTGTAAACCCGCATTCCCGCGGCGGCTTTCACTGCAGTCATGACCAAATTGACCTTACCCTGCAATTCCGGACGGCGGGTCAGCAAGCGCTCGTAGCAGAGCAGCATTTCCTTCGCGCCTTTCACATAGTCCACGCGCCCGGCAGAGACAATCAGCTTGTTGTCCCCGATGTCATCGCGGATTTTCTGGATGCTGTTCTGCACTTCCGAGGAGTTCACGACATCGGCAATGTACTGAGGATGGGTGCCCACGGGGAACGCATCGAGCTGAATGGTGCGCCCCTGATAGCTCAGCTTAGTGGTCATATCCGGTTCGGACAGGGCGACGCCGTGGGGCGTAAAGGCCTCACGCACCGGACCTTTTTCGACAATCTTGACGTCGCGCAGGCTGCGGGCCACACCGACAAAGTTTTCCACATAGCGGGGAATGTGGAAGCCGCACAAGTCACAGCAGAGCAGGCTGTCGACGATCGCCTCGCGCCAGTGCAGGATATTGAACACGTCTGCCGCCGGGAAGGGGGTGTGGTGGAAAAATGCAATCTTCACGTTGGGCATTTTCTGCCGAATGAAATAAGGCGTCAGCCACAGGTTGTAGTCGTGAATCCAGATCAGGGCGTCATCGGCGGCATCTTCGCAGGCGGCATCGGCAAAAAGCTGGTTGATCGCTTTAAAGTTGTCCCAGTCGGAGCTTTCGTAGGTGAAATGCTCGGGGAACGAGTGCAAAATGGGCCAGAAAGCTTCCTTCGCCGTGATGTAATAAAAGTCTTTGACTTGCTGCGGGGATAAGGGAATGCGACGGACCTGGCAGCTATCGTTACCGCCTTCCATCACCACTCGCTCTTCGAAGTGCTCCTGCTGCTTGGCAGTCATCTGCTTCCAGGCAATCCAGGTGCTACTTTCAGCATTCGCAAAAAAAGTCTTTAACGTCGGGACAATGCCGTTTGGACTTTTTTTATCGCGATAGACGATTTTGCCGTCAACCTCAACCTCGTCATAGGGTTCACGGTGATAAAGGATGACAAGGGATGATTTCATATCAGGGTCTCCTGACTACGTTTAGCTCGGGAAAATAGCGATCCGACCAGCCCCTGCGGCCACTCGGCAGGGGGGTTGGTCAACGAGGGGTCGCCGATGCTTGCCATACTGACACGATTCAATCCGATCATCGTTAAGGATTTGATTCCGCAAGCTTCCGCACGCTGAAAAACAACAGCGAAACAGCGTCTACTCCGCCATCAGAATTAACGGTCAGCCAGCTCCCTCTCTATCAAACGCCTTAGTCAACCGTCACACTTCCCTCGACAGATAGAGGTTGTTTCCCATCGATTGATATAGATAGGCAGATGTCCTCTCTCGATGAGTCGAAGTGATGTGGGCCTAGCGGGAGACCGCCAGCGGTAAATCGGACTCAGGATTCGGACTCAGGATCAGGACGGCGGCCCCCCAGGAGAGTCGCCCTGCCGAAAAGGGTCACAGAACCGATTGATTGAAGTAGCCTAATAAGGGAGCGATCGCCCGTCGATGGGGATGCCCAGAGACCTCGCTGGCTTTGGGGTGGGCTGACCGCTGATCAGCCTCAGCCATGCAGACTTTTGCCGATCGCGGCTGACACCCCCTGGCGGTTTGCGGGCATACTGAACCAACTTGCCGGTCGGGCCAGCGATCGCGAGCTGTGATCCGTCACTGGCTAGCGGGGCATCGCCGCTCTTTGTCGCCCGTCGCGATCGCTGGCTTCCAGCCACTGCCGCCCATTCACAAGAGAAATCGATATCGTGCCAGTCAAGAGTCCTGCCACCGCTAACCTCCGCCTCGTCGAAGATGAAACCCAGACCCTACTGCATTGGGCGGCCTCAGTCATGGCGTCTGACGATACCTACTTTGGGCGAGGGCAACGGCTGGCAAAACGGTTGGGAGCCCACTATCGCCGCGATGGCCTGACCGAATTTGGCTTTTGGACCCCGGAACTAACCGCTGATGTGATTCAGTCAGAGCGATCGCTGGAAATCGAAATTTTCACCCCCCTGGCCCCGATCAACTTCCGCGAACCCCGGCAGGTCATCGACTTTCAGCGGGATCTGGTGCCCCTGCGTCAGCAAGGGGAATTTCTCTGGGCCGTCGTGGCTGGGGTCAAAGCGGGCAACTGCAACACCGCCGGGTCCTTTTACTGGTTGCGCTACGTCGACGCCGAGCAGCGGGTGCACATTATTCGCGATCCCCTGGCCTACTCGACCCCCTACGGCGTGTTTGCCCCAGCGGAGGTGTACGACATGCGGCGGCTGCAGCGGCGGCGGACCGACCTCAGCTATTTTCGCCGCACGGCCGCCCCCAAAGGCATTCCCGATGCGGAGATTCCACGGGTGCCGACGCCGACCAACATTCTCCAGATTCACGCCAAAACGGCGTCTCCCGAGGGCACCCTGGAAGGGCTGACCCACACGTTTAACCGCATCTCCGACAAGATCACCGCCGGGGAACCCCTGACGCCCGCCGACGAAGTGTACTGCGGTTACGATGCGGTGCAGTTGCTCCCCGTCGAGCCGACGATTGAGTATCGCCGCGAAGATACTAACTTTGAACACGAATTTTTTGTGCTGGGCACCCCGCTGACGGATCGGACGGCTGAGGCGGCGATCGCCGATGCGCCTGAGGAAACCGCCACCGCCAGCAACCCCGATCGCTCAGACGCCACTGTCACCGTCACCCTGCGCAAACCCGACACTCAAAACTGGGGTTACGACGTGCCCATTTTGGCGTCGTCCGCGACGAATCCCGCTGTGCTGGGCAGCCTCCGCCCCGATGAAGTTGTCGACTTTGTCGTCGCCCTACACAACTTTGCCGGGGGGGCGATCGGCCTGATCTACGACCTGGTCTACGGCCACTCCGACAACCAGGGGTTGGAATTGCTCACCCAGCAGTTTTTCAAAGGCCCCAATATGTACGGGCAAGACCTCAACCACCAGTTACCGCAGGTGCGGGCCATTTTACTGGAAATGCAGCGGCGCAAAATCAACACCGGTGCGGACGGCATTCGCGTCGATGGAGGACAGGATTTTCGCTTTTTTAATCCCCTATCGGGGCGGGTGGAGCAGGACGACGCTTATTTGCTGGCCATGAGCGACGTGGTGCAAGACATTCAGGGCTATCGGCGACTGATGTTCACCATTTTTGAAGATGGTCGCCCCTGGCCCGAGGAAGGTTGGGAAGAAAAATCCACCTACCGCGAACTGGTGGAAATGAAGCCCGGTTCCTTCCAGTGGGGACCGCTGATTTTTGCCCACAACACCCCCACCCTCAAGGGCTTTTGGGATCGCAAATGGCGACGGGTCGGTGAGGTCATCTTTCAGGGCGATCACTGGATCACCGGCTGTGGCAACCACGACACCGTGCGCCGAGGCAATCAAGTTGATCCCCATGCCGAAATCAACTGGAACCTGGGCAAAACCCTGCCGCAGGTGCTGCACCGGGCCTACAACAACCCCGCTACGCTGCTGTGGGTACATGGCTTTTCCCCTGGCTTGCCCATGGACTTTTTGAACGCCACGGTAGAAACCCCCTGGGGCTTTTTCCGCAATACAGACGATCGCTACGGCGTCAAAGTTGTCTCGGAGGAAGTCGGCTTTCTGGACTGGGAAATCGAGCCCGAAATGTACGCTGACGCCGATGCTTTCCCCCGGCTCAAAGCCTTGGGCTTCATCGAATACGGGCAGTTGCGCGACTTTGCCTATGCTCTGCGTGACGCCATGGTTGAAACCGATTATGACCTCGAAGCCGTCGCCCAAGTCTGTCAGAAATGCCTCGACGGGGACGACCGGACCCTCTGCACCGTCCCGGCCCTAGAGGAACTCAGCGAGGCGCATCTGCCGCGTTTCTTGGCGACGCTGGATGTGCCCAAACTCAAAGCTTTTGCCATGGCCTTTATGGAAGACGGCCACGATATGTGCAATGTCGGTCGCTACCTGGAAAACCTGGACGGCCAGCTCACCCACTTTAGCTGGACCCTGCGCCACTTTCGCCTGACCCACCCCTGGCTGCGAGAAAACCTGACCGGGCGCGATCGCTTCAACCGTATTAGCGACCACCAGCGCACCATTTTTTACGGCTACCGCAGCGCCCCCCATCCCGACGTGGCCCCCGGTCACGCAGTGGTCATTCTGGCCCACATGGGCGGCGATCCGATGACGGTGAACCCCGGCGACTGGCTGCAACTCGACATGGCCGACTGGCACGTCGCGATCGCCACCCCCGGCATTGACCTCAAGGAGGATGTAAAAGATCTGCGATCGTTTGAGCTGCGCGACGGGGAAGGCGTGCTGCTGGTGCCAGTCGAGACAAGCTGAGGTCGGAAGTCGGAAAACTGCGATAGATTCGGGAGGAGATTTTGATGCCAGAAATCCCTGATAGCGGTGCATCAAGATCTCTGACGGCGGTGCATCGCTGCGCGGATGCACCCTACGAATTTTCGCGCGTGCCCTGATACGGCAAGGGCGAGACGCCCCAACCTACGGGGCATAACCTTGCCCACCCTGCCACCCCCTACCCTCACACCCTGCCACCCTCACACTCCTCCCCCATGTCCCGCTCCTACAAAGCTACTGGAATCAACCTCAAAGGGATGCCGATGGGCGAAACGGATCGCCTGGTGACCATCCTGACGGTGGAGCACGGGCTGGTGCGGGCGATCGTGCCGGGGGCGCGGAAGCACAAGTCGCGGCTCGGGGGGCGCAGCAGCCAGTTTGTAGTGAATGAGCTGTTGATCGTGCAGGGCAAGAGTCTGGACAAGCTGGTACAAGCGGAAACGGTGCGATCGTTTCCGGGGTTGTCGGCAGAGTTGTCGCGACTCACCGCTAGTCAGTATCTTGCGGAACTGGTGCTGTGTCAGGCGTTGAGCGGGCAGCCTCAGGGCGAGTTGTTTACGCTGCTGGTTGAGCAGTTGCAGCGGTTGGAGCAGGTTGCCAGCGATGACATTCTGCCCTGTTTGAACCAGGGGATTTTTCAACTGCTGGTGTTGGCGGGGGTGGCTCCAGAGTTGCATCAATGCAGCGTCAGCCAGATGGCGATTACACCGGATTTGTCGCGAGCGGATTGGCAGGTGGGTTTTAGCGCCCTTTCCGGGGGGGTGGTCAGTTTGGCGCAGATGTCGCAGATTCGGGCGACGGGGCCTCGGGCAAGAACCCCAGAAGGGCGCTACGCTGTAAAGACAGGTCAAGGCAATGGTTACCGTTCGGCCAAATCGTACAAACCTCCCCCCATCAGCCTCATTTCGGCCCAAGAGCTGGTATGGTTGCAGCAGTTGGGGAGTGCTGAGTTAATTACTCAGCGATCGCTGCCGGGCATGACTACGGCTGATCAACGGTGGCTGGGGTGGCAGCGCATTGAGCGGTTGCTGCGGCAGTATGCCGAGTTTCACTTTGATCGTCCGATTCGATCAGCGACCCTGATTGACGCCTGTTTCCCTGCACCGGTTTCTACGAGATAAATGCTGCGCGAGTCAGAACTCAATTCATCCCCCGAAGACGCCCCCGTGAGCCAGGATGGCGGCAGCGATACGGGTACCCCCACGACTCCAGCCCCCCCTGCGACCCCAGTCAACTATGAGGGATTGTGGCCGGTTCTGCAAAACCGCAATTTCCTCGTTTTGTGGAGCGGGCAAGTCTTTTCGCAACTGGCCGACAAAGTTTATCTGGTGTTAATGATTGCCATCATTGGGAGTCAGTTTCAAGCGCCAGGACAGAGCATCAGCGGTTGGGTATCGGCAGTGATGGTCGCGTTCACCATTCCGGCGGTGCTCTTTGGTTCCCTAGCGGGCGTTTACGTCGATCGCTGGAGCAAACGGAGAGTGTTGGTGCTGACTAACCTGCTGCGGGGCGGACTCGTCATGGCGCTGCCGGTACTGTTGTGGATTTCGCAAGATTGGGGGGCGGTACGGCAGATTCCCATCGGGTTTGGACTGCTGCTGGTCGTCACCTTTGCGGTGTCCACACTCACTCAGTTTTTTGCCCCTGCAGAGCAGGCAATGATTCCGCTGCTGGTGAAAACGCGCCGGTTGTTGTCGGCCAACTCGCTCTACACCACGACGATGATGGCCTCGGTGATCATCGGGTTTGCGATCGGTGAGCCCTTGTTGACTCTGGCCGATACGCTGCTCAAATCAGTGGATGGGGGAGCCGGTTGGGGCAAGTCGCTGCTGGTGGGGGCAGGCTATCTGATCGCTGGCCTGCTGCTGCTGTTGGTGAATACCTCTAAAGACACCTTGCCCGAGCACGAACCGCCCCACCCCTGGGACGATATCAAGGATGGGGTGCGCTATCTGGGCAAAAATTCGGCGGTGCGGAACGCCATTATTCAGTTGGTTTTGTTATTCGCCGTGTTTGCGGCGCTGGCGGTGCTGGCGGTGCGCCTGGCAGAAGTCATCCCCGAACTAAAATCGTCGCAGTTTGGCTTTCTGTTAGCGGCGGCGGGGGTGGGCATGGCCGTGGGGGCCGGGGTGATTGGTCAGTTTGGCGCAAGGCTAGAGCGGCGATCGCTGAGCTTGGTCGGTTCCCTGGGGATGGCGGCCATGCTGGCGGGCATGGCGCTGATGACGCAGCAGCTTTGGGCAACGTTGGTGTTGATCGCGATCCTGGGCTTTTTTGCGGCGCTGATTGGCATCCCGATGCAGACAACGATTCAAGAGCGCACGCCTGCTGCCATGCGGGGCAAGGTTTTTGGCCTGCAAAACAATGTGGTGAATATCGCCCTGAGTTTGCCCCTGGCGCTGGCTAGCGTGGCCGAAAGTTGGTTGGGTCTGCCCCTGGTTTTGACGATCCTGGGGGGAGTTGTTGGTTCGGGGGGCCTGCTGACCTGGTATAGTGCCGGTACGGGTGATGACAGCACGGTAAACGCTTCTCTCGCTAAGCAAGAGGGCGATCGCGCCTGAGTTTCAGGTGATTCGCAGTCTACCGCCCTCATTCTGCGGATAAAAAGGCTTTCCCCCTGTAGATGCACGTAGCATGGCTTGGCAAAAAATCGCCGTTTTGTGGAAATGTCACCTACGGTCGTGAGATTACTCACGCGTTGCTACAGCGCGGGGGTCGGGTCACGTTTCTACATTTTGACCATCAACGGGCCTTGGTCGCAGAAGACGGCGCTCAGATGAGCTGGGCGACCGACCTGCCCCACCAGACCTGCGAAGAAATTTCCCTACCGTTTTTATTCAAATCCCAAATTCTGACGATTCCCTCGCTGGGGTCGGGCAAGCTGCTGCTCGATACGCTGCGGCAGTTACGTCCTGACATCGTCCACGCATCGCTGACCCTCTCGCCGCTCGATTTTCGCCTGCCGGAAATTTGTGCCGAGTTACAACTGCCGCTGGTGGTGACGTTTCATCCCGCGTTCGATCGCAAGCTGCGCACCTTGAGTTCCGGCACCCAGCATGTCACTTATCAGGTCTATGCCCCCATGCTGGCCCGCTGCGATCGCGTCATCATCTTTTCCAAGCTGCAGCGCGACATCCTGATCCGCCTGGGGGTGCCCCCCGAAACCCTGGCGGTGATTCCCAACGGGGTGGATGTCAACAAATATTCCCCCGGTCCCTCAGCGATCAAGTCCACCCTGCAAGCCCGCCAGCTCTTTGTCTATCAGGGCCGCATCTCTCCTGAAAAGAATGTCGAAGCGTTGCTCAGGGCGTGGCGGCAAGCTGATATGGGACCCGATTGTCAACTGGCGATCGTCGGCAATGGTCCACTAGAGTCCTCTCTGCGGCTGTTTTATGGGGGCGATCGGTCCATCCATTGGCTGGGATTTGTACAAGATGAAGCGCGCCGCATCGACATCCTGCGCGGGGCCGACGCGTTCTTGCTACCGTCGCTGGTAGAGGGCCTGTCCCTCTCGTTGCTAGAGGCGATGGCCTGCGGCACCGCCTGCGTGGCGACGGATGCCGGGGCCGATGGCGAAGTCCTGGAAGAGGGGGCTGGGATCGTCGTCGATACCCAGCGGGTGCGCCATCAGTTGCAAACCATCCTGCCCATCTTCCGCGACCACCCTGAAATGACGCGGCTGCTGGGACAAAAAGCCCGACAGCGGGTGCTGGAACGCTACACCCTCGACAAGAACGTGACCCAGGTCGAAGGCATTTATCAGGAGTTGGCAGCGCCGAATTACGCTGCAAATTCTTCTTACATGATGCTGTAGTGAGGTTTGGGGTATTAGGTTTTAGGGAGCAAGTCTCGAATTATGAGGTTTGAGTATTTACTAGCACCTAGTACCCAGTACCTAGCACCCTGTCACCCTCATACCCTGCCACCCTCATACCCTCTCTACCACGCTTCCGACTCCGACTTCTGATTTGCCAGGGCGGTGGTGGCGGCGTCTTCGGCGGCTTTGGCGATCGCTTCGGCTACTTTCGACGCAAAGGGTTTGAGCACAGACCAGGCCACGGGCGACAGCCAACCTCGTAGGCAAACGGAATAGGAGATTTGTGTCCCCCAGACCGTTGACTCCAGACGATAGACGACCCGTTCTTCTAACCCTGGCACGGGAAATAACCGGATGCTAATCAACTCATGGGGCGACACCCGCTCGACAAAAATCTGTACGGGAATCGGCAACCACCGAGGAATCACTCGATAAATCAGCCCCGGCTTTGCCGTCAGCCCCCGAGGCGCGTTGGTGCTGTCGATCAGCGGATGCCAGGTCGACATATCGGCCAAATTTGTCAGCGTTTGCCACAGTGTCTCAATCGGAGCTGTGCTGAGGGCCTCATACGTCCGATAGATGGGGTGGCTAGGCGGATGGTGCTGCACCAACCTGGCTGGTTGCTTGGGGCGAAGCGGCGAGGACGGGAAGTTTCTCCAAAACAACTGAAACACTTTCATGGCAGACAAAGGGTCAATAACAGTTCAGGGATCGGCGCGATTTCAGTCTGGGGCAGTGACTAGGGGGCCAATGGAGTTGAGGTTACAGCCACCTTGGAGAAATTCGTCAGTCTCGCCTCCTAACAAAGAGAAATGTGCTGTTATCGTCAACCATCTACCGGACTTGTTGAAAATTCTGTCTCAAATATTTAGAGTTCTCAATATTCTGATAGCGTCTTCATTGTAGAGAAATGTTTTAGACTGCCAATCCTGTGGCTAATTCAAGTTAGGGTAAAAAACGTTCAATGCCTGACAGGTCAAGGGATTGCCCACAGCCGATCAAGCCTGGAAAAATACCGGGCCATGTGACTCGATGGGCACCGAGGCGAATGCCTAAGTGTCATTGCAGTGTGGCATACCTGCCAGGTTTTTGCAGCCGATCGCCGCCTCGTTGGAGTGACTCAGCGCTGGAGGCGGTGCAATTGACCTCGTAATCGATCTGCTGGTTAGGATTGCCAATTTTATGACGACTTCTTCTGCACCCAATCGCAAGCCCATGCCCAACGCTACACCGGCACCCCCGCCCGCCGACTCTCGCGATCGCGTCAGCAAGTTTATGCAGGGCATTCAAGATGAAATTTGTGCTGGCTTAGAAGCCCTCGACGGCGCGGCCCAGTTTCAACAAGACCAGTGGCAGCGTCCCGAAGGTGGCGGCGGGCGATCGCGGGTGCTCAAAAACGGTGGCGTATTTGAGCAAGGCGGCGTCAACTTCTCGGAAGTGTGGGGCGAGCAGTTGCCCCCTAGCATTTTGGTCCAGCGGCCCGAAGCGGCAGGGCACGGCTTTTATGCCACGGGCACATCGATGGTGCTGCACCCCCGCAATCCCTACATTCCCACGGTACACCTCAACTATCGCTACTTCGAAGCGGGACCAGTCTGGTGGTTTGGCGGCGGCATCGACCTCACCCCTTACTATGCTGACCTGGAAGACGTGAAGCACTTTCACCAAACGTTAAAGGATGCCTGCGATCGCCACCATCCCGACTATTACCCCGACTTTAAGCTGTGGTGCGACGAGTATTTTTACCTGAAGCACCGAGGCGAAACGCGCGGCGTTGGCGGCATCTTTTTTGACTATCAAGACGGACGCGGCGCACTGTATCGCGGCCCGGATGAAAATGGCCCCGCTGCGGAGTATAGCCAAAAAGTCGGTGAGCTGCCCCAGCGCAGTTGGGAAGACCTGTTCAGCTTTGTGAATGACTGCGGTCGGGCGTTTTTGCCCGCCTATGTGCCCATCGCCGAGCGGCACCGCAGCCAGGAGTATGGCGATCGCGAGCGTGATTTTCAGCTCTATCGCCGGGGGCGCTATGTGGAATTCAACCTGGTGTATGACCGGGGCACGATCTTTGGCCTGCAAACCAATGGCCGCACGGAATCCATTCTGATGTCGCTGCCGCCGCTGGTGCGCTGGGAGTACAGCTACCATCCCGAACCCAACACCCCCGAGCATCAGCTTTACGACATTTTCCTGAAGCCCCAGGACTGGCTCTCGGGCAACGTCGCGGTGTAGAGCGTCTCTTTAGACCCCCGGCTTCTTCGAGAAGCCGGGGGTCTGGGGTTTGACCGCGATCGCGCTGCTGGCAAAAGTTGCCGCATCGTACTGGCTGCGATTAGGCGCGTCACTCAACGCTATTACTAGCTGCAAAAATCTGAGCAGCGGTCAATTCTAAAGCGGGAAAAGTGAGGGAAAGGAGGCGATCGCTTCCGCGAAATTGTTGCAGTTCATATTCGCCGTCCACCAAGGTACAAACCGTCAATGTGGGCTGTTTCGGGTTGCCGATGTAACGTCTTCCGCCAATGCCCAGCTCATGTTCCAGAATCCAGTATTCCTGAATACCTAAGGATTCGTAGTCGGCCATCTTAACCAGATAATCGTCGCGCCAGTTCGTTGAAACGACCTCGACGGCAAGCTTGATGGTTTGGCCTGAGAGGATGATGGATTCACGCTCCCAACGAGGTTCTGAAGCGATATTGTCTTCATCCAATACGACAATATCCGGTTCATAGCCCGTATCATTCGAGATCCTGATCAAGCATTCCTTGGGCACAAAGTAGTTTTGCTGCGCTTGTCGGAAAACGGCTCCCAATTCATAAGCCAAGTTGCCAGCGATGCGGGAGTGTTGACCTCTAGGCTTAGGCATCTCGATAATCACCCCTCGCCGCAGTTCATAGTGATGTGCTGACTCTTCGGGATCCCACTCCACGAATCCATCAAAGGTTAGGAGCTTTTTGTCAGATAGGGCGATCATGATTGGTGACGGCTTCGAGATTTTGGATGACGAATTGATGAAGCAAATTGGTAATTACGGCTGATACGGATGACTCGGTTTGAGTGGCGATCGCCTGTAAAAATTCTAAATCCCGCAGCAGACTCAAACCCACTTGGCAAGAAAGTTTTGCCGCTAATATATCGGTTAAGCGAGCTTTCTGATCTCAGAGGGGGATTAACTGATGTTGGCTAAGTTGACTGCAACGAATCAGGTTGTTTTGCCCCAGAGTGTGACTCAAGCCATCGGTCTAGTGAATTCTTTGAGGTCACGGTTCAAGACGGTCACATTATTCTAACGCCCGTGCAAATCCATCGCGCTGATGCCGTGCGTGAAAAGTCAGACACCCCCGGCAAAGCCGGTGGCTTGATGAGTCGCAAAGCCCCTCGCTCAAAAGGATTCACCGCTGAAATGGCGCTGTTTCCCTTTGCACTGTCGGGCAATCGCAATCGCACTCTTGCCTTTCAGAAAACCAACAATCGATGCGACTGATTATTTCGGCGGAATCTCGATGCACATATAGACATGATCTGGCATCAGATGACCTTCCACGATGTGGCATTCCTTTTGGCGCGCCAACTCATGGAAAATCGGACCCAGAAATTTTCGGATTTCGCCAAACATCACTTTACGTCAGTCGCCGACCAGCCCATGGTGTTCACCAGACGCTTTGAGAGTTCCCGCACCCCTTCGTAGCCATGGGACAGTATGCCCTCAAAACACCCAATCTATTTTTCATCAAAAGCTTGCTTCTCAAGAAAACTTTGAAGTTCAGTCTCCAAGGCACAAAAAGCAGGCAAAGTTCTCAATGGTGAAAAGTCATCAATTAGTTCGGAGATTCGATACACACAGTTGTGGGGCTTAAACTTTTTAAGACGCCTTCCCGAAAGTTGGCTAGCTTGTCTTAGCGCCTCATGAAGTACGGATTTAGGATCCGCAATATTTTCTATATGATTAAAATTTGGCAATTCCAAGGCAACATTGCCATTGGGGTTAGACGCAGCAGTTCGAATAGCCCTTTCATCAAATAAAAGCCACGCCTCAGTCATACGCACAGGGATGACTTTGAGGACTGGCACTTGTAATTCAGCCAACTCATTTACCTTAGCTTCAATTTCTTGAACTCGGTGGTTTAATTCACATCCCTCAGCATCTCGATGGATGAATAGAATATCACAAGGATACAAGTTAACAGCAGATAAAACACGATTGGATAAGTCCTTAGGTGGGTTAGGTAATCTTGACAAGTCTGCCCATTCAGACTGTATTTCATAGTTAGTTAGATATTGTCGGAGTAGCCAGCTAATAATAGGTTCAAGTGCTCTATCTGATGAACCATCAGTCAATAATGTGTAGCGGAGATTGCTCATAACAACTGTTCTTCAAGCCCAGGAATAGTAAGAGTCAGAACATCTTTCCTGTCAATTACTCTTTTCTTTTTACTATCAGTCCCTTGCGTTCTACCTACTTGTGAAACGGGATTAAGATAGGATAAAAGCTTTCCTAAAGAAACAATATTTTCATCCAAAGGATTAGGTAGCCTCTTATGTCGCCAAGTCTCCGGTAAATAGCCAAAGCTAACTCTTTTGAAATGTTTTCCTTGGCGCACAGTATCCTTTAACTCGGCAATAATCAAACTTTCCTCCGGAACTTGCTGAACAACTGATGGTGAGTGAGTATTAATAATGACTTGGCGTAAAGGATTATCTGTACCTATTTCTTCTTCAGTATCAGTTGCTATATCCTGGAGCAGTTCAAGAATCTTCGGGATCCTTTCAGGATGAATACCATTTTCTGGTTCTTCTAAGCAGATAACACCCTCTGCTTTGAGGTCTAGTTCCAGTACAGCAAGAGCCAAAAATCTCATGGTTCCATCTGATAGGGCTCTTGCAGGGTGAGTAGTACCGTCACGGTTTTTCACCATAACTGTCAATAATTCTCTACGATCGTCTCTATCTACCCAAATTTTGCCGACATCTTCGATTAATTCGGCTAATCGATTGGCAACCTGCGTATAGATCTGTTCAGCTGATGCATCAGATGTTTTTTCGTATGCATTATTAGCATGACGGGCTAGATAGTATAAGGTCGAAGCTAAATGGGATCCATCTGCCTCCAAAGTCGTAGGTGCCGTAAAAACATCAGGTTGACGAAGGGAAGAAGGCTCAAGCTGTAAAAGTCGCCAGGAACGCATTTCCTGTCTAGCTATCAATGCTGTTGGACTTTCAGCTGCATTTGTTGCAGATAAAACAGTTCTCGGAAGTTTCTCCGCTAGACGCGATAACGCTCTACCACTGTTACCGTCTTGATGAAGTTTGATTACTCTGCTGGAGTCAGAACCCTCAGTAGAAATAAAGTATGGAACCCGTCTTTCACCTCTTACAGCTGTTTTGCGCCAAGTTTTAGCTTTATGAGGAAAAAGTAAATTTTTAGAAGCATCACCGATATTAATATGAGAAAGCTCTTCTTTAAGAATTTCCAACCCACCTAGAGACTGCAAACTATCATCGCTACGATAGGCAAGTTGAAGGGCATATTTTAGAAAAGTTATTTTTGCTTTAGCTTTTTGGCCTAAATCATCTGTACCTTCTGAAGGCACAACCATTTCGACTTCAAAGGACATATGTTCATCATAGTCATCGCCTACACGATGAAATAGACTACGAATATCTCCACTACGTCCCTCTTCGTCTCGGACTGATAAAGCAGCCTCATTGAGAGGTTTTTCAGCTAAAGCGCTGAGAAAACGAATTGCATCAAATAAGTTGGATTTTCCTACGCCATTTGCTCCCGCGACACAGGTGAAAGGACCAAAGCGAATGTCTACATCTACCAAATTTTTAAAGCCTGAGACCTTAAGCCTGGTCAACATTGGATAACCCTAAATCTGATTCTTGTATTCGTTGATTCTGCAATAAAAAGTTCAAAACCTCAAAAGTGGAATAGTACCTTTTCACTCAAGAGCTTAGCTCATTCAAGTGAATTTCTATCCTTATTTTGGATCATAGCGAAAAGGGGTAGGCGATCGCCCACCCCTTCAAGTCGCGCCAGGGGACGGTTCCCTCGTAGGGAACCGTCCCCTCTTATTGTCTACTCGACGCCTTCGATGCGGTCTTCGACTTCCTGATACAACTCTTGCAGCCGCTCCAGGTTTTCGTCACTGGTTTCCCAGTAGCCGCGCCCATTCACTTCCAGCAGGGTCGAAACCATGCGGCGGAAAGAGTTAGGGTTCAGGTCCATGAGGCGCTTGCACATCTCCGGATCCTTGATGAAGGTGGTATTGGTGTCCTCGTAGACCCAGTTATCCACCGCATCAGCGGTGGCCGACCAGCCCATCGTGTTTACCAGACGCTTCGAGAGTTCCCGCACGCCCTCGTAGCCGTGGGAGAGCATGCCCTCGTACCATTTGGGATTGAGCAGCTTGGTGCGAGCATCTAAGCGCACCGTTTCCGACAGGGTCCGCACCTGGGCATTCGCCGTGGTGGTATCGGCCACATAGGAGGCGGGCTTGGTGCCGTCGCCCCGCAGACTGGCGACCACCTTAGTGGGGTCGGAGTCGAAGTAGTGGGACACATCCGTCAGCGAGATCTCCGAAGAATCCAGGTTCTGGAAGGTCACTTCGGCCCGTTTCAGGGAGGACTCAAACAGACCACGAGACTCATCCATCACCCCCGGATTGTCGGAGTTGAAGGCAAAAGATTTACGCTTCAGGTACATTTCCTGGAGTTCGCTTTCGTCTTCCCAACTGCTGTTTTCCACCGCCAGGTTGACGTTGGAGGCATAGGAGCCGGAAGCGTTGGAGAAGATACGGGTCGCTGCCGTGCGCAGGTCACAGCCCATTTCCGCCGCTTGCTCCAGGGCGTGCTTACGGACGAAGTTCATTTCCAGGGGTTCATCGGCTTCGGCGGCCATTTTCACGGCGCGGTCCAGCAGGGCCATCTGGTTGATGAACAGGTCGCGGAAGACGCCGGAGCAGTTCACCACGATATCCACGCGGGGACGACCGAGTTCTTCTAGAGACAGCAGTTCCAGCTTGTTGACCCGACCCAGGGCATCGGGCACGGGCTTGACGCCGACAAACCACATCATTTGGGCCAGGGATTCGCCGTAGGTTTTGATGTTGTCGGTGCCCCAGAGAACGGTGGCGATGGTTTCAGGATAGCGACCGCCGTTTTCCTGCTTTTGGCGCTCCAGCAGGCGATCGACCACGATTTTGGCAGACTGTACCGCTGCCAGGGTGGGAATCGACTGGGGATCGAGCGCATGCAGGTTTTTGCCCGTGGGCAGCACGTCCGGGTTCCGAATCGGGTCGCCACCGGGACCAGGGATGACGTACTCGCCTTCCAGACCTTTCAGCAGCGCCCCCAGTTCGTTGTCGGCGCAGACCTGCTCCAGACAGAATTCCAGGAACTCCATCAGGGGCTTAATGGTTTCGCCTTCCACCTTTTGGTAGCCCGCCTCGTGGAGCGCCTTCACCCAGGGCTCTTTGCGGCCAATGTTGAGGAAGTTCAGGCGCGACACCATCGAGACGCGACCCTCGGCATCCACCTGCTCGTGGACCAGGGCACCGACAGCATCGCGCACCGCCTGATTGATGTCGTACAGCAGTTGCACGTCGTCGAGGACACCCTTGTCGCTGTGGGCGTAGATTTCGTCAATGTCGCGACCGATGCTCTCGGCGATCACGCGCTGGAGGCTCATGATGCCTTCCTCTTCGCGATCGAGGCTAGCAATGTTGACCAGGGTGGCGATCGCCTCTTCAGCGGTCGGCGGTTTGCCGATCACATGCAACCCACAGGGCAGCAGGCGCGACTCGATTTCCATCAGCTTGATGTAGATCTTACCGACGAGGTTGTCCCGATCGTCTGCGGACATTTCGCTGCCGTCGATTTCGGGCAGGGCTACATCGCGGTCCAGGTTGCAGACCCGTGCCGTTTCCACGATCGCGTTCACAATCTGGATGGCTCGACCGCTGTCCTTTTGGGACTGGTAGGAACCGATCAATTCGCTCAGTTCCTTGAGACCCTTATAAAGTCCGGCGTTTTCCGCAGGAGGAGTCAGGTAGCTGATGGTTTCGGCATAGCCGCGTCGTTTGGCGATCGTCGCCTCGGAGGGGTTATTCGCCGCGTAGTAGTAGAGGTTCGGGGTGGTGCCGATCAGGCTGTCGGGGTAGCAGGTGCCCGACATGCCCATTTGCTTACCGGGCATAAACTCCAGCGAACCGTGGGTACCGAAGTGCAGCACCGCATCTGCGCCCCAGATTTTCTCCAGGTAGGTGTAGTAGGCCGCAAAGCCGTGGTGAGGACTGGCGGAACGGGAGAACAGCAGCCGCATCGGATCGCCTTCGTAGCCGAAGGTGGGCTGCACGCCGATAAACACATTGCCAAACGCCTTGCCGTACACCAGTAGGTTTTGGCCGTCGGTATTGAGGTGTCCGGGAGGGGCTCCCCAGTTTTCTTCCAAACGGGTGGAGTAAGGGGTCAGTTCCTCATACTCGGGCACCGACATGCGATAGGCGACGTTCAGCTCGGGGCTGGCGTACTGGGCCTGGGCGTCGTGGATCACCTCTTGCATCAGGGCTTCCGGCGACTCAGGCAGTTCCGGAATGTCGTAGCCGTTGCCCTTCATGGCTTCCAGCACTTTGTAGATGGAGCCAAATACGTCCAGGTACGCGGCAGTACCGACGTTGCCCTTATCCGGTGGGAAGCTGAAGACGGTGATCGCCAGCTTTTTGTCCAGCTTGGGCTTGCGGCGCAGGTTGCCCCACTTGATCGCCCGCTGAGCGATGGAGCTGATGCGGTCTTGCAGGGTGATGGCGCGACCCGTCATGCCGTCGCGACCGGAGAGCACGATGGGCTCGATCGCCCCATCCAGTTCCGGAATCGCCATCTGCAACGCCACCTGAATCGGGTGCAGACCCAAATCGCTCTCTTCCCACTCTTCAGTGGTTTGGAACACCAGGGGCAGCGCTACCATGTAGGGGCGGTTCAAGCGGCGCAGGGTCTCGATCGCCTTGGGATGGTCCTGTCTGGCGGGGCCACCCACCAGCGCAAAGCCCGTCAGGGACACCACGGCATCCACCACAGCATGGTCGGGCTTCAGCGGGTCAAAGAAGTATTCGTTAACGGGCTTAGAGAAGTCCAGACCGCCGGAGAACACCGGAATCACGCGAGCGCCCAGATACTCCAACTCCTGCACCATCGCCGCGTAGTGAGCTTCGTCTCCGGTGACGAGGTGCGTCCGTTGCAGCACCAGGCCGACGCAGGGAGCCAGGGGATCGCGCAGTTCCTCCGGCAAATCCTTCCGGGAGTCGTACCAGTTCAGGTACTCTTTGATGTCTTCAAACATCTGGGTCGCCATCGGGTGCCAGATGCCGACATCAGGAAAAGTCAATGGGGCCGCATGTTCCAGGCTGTCTGCCTGCGGCGCGCCTTCGATCGTTTTGTCGGTGAAGACGTAGCGATCGGCCAGCATCAGCATGAAGTTTTCCAGGTTCTCCGCCGAACCGCCCAGCCAGTACTGGAAGCTGAGCATGAAGTTCCGCGCATCCTGGGCCTTTTCCACCGGCAGGTACTTCAGCACATTGGGCAGCGTCCGCAGCAGCTTCAGCATGGCGTCTTCAAAGCCGCTGCCCTTCTTCTGGCGGCGCTTCTTCATGAACTCGCCAATGACGCTCTTAGACTGCCCCAACTGCGCCATCGAGAAGCTGCCCATTTTGTTCAGGCGCATCACCTGGGGCATCGAAGGGAAGACGACGGCGGCATCCAAACTGTCGCGATGGGGCTGCACCGCGTCTACTACCTTGTCAGCCAGGTCTTCGATAAAGATCAGCGAGGCGATAAAGATATTGGCTTCAGAGATGTCTTGCTTAAAGGCTTCGTAGTTTTCTGGGCTGCGCAGTTCCTCGATCAAGTAGCCGCTGACCTCAAAGGCCACTTCTGAATTCTTGGCGTTAATGGCGCGAATTGCTGAGGATAGAGCGCTCTGGTACTGAGGCTCCAGAACCACATAGACCACTTTGACCAGCGATCGCCCGTTCAGCTCATCGGGCACGATGTGTCGCACAGTGGGCTTGACGTGGGTGAACATGCAGTGATGACTCCTTATGACGTGTCCAGATTCCAGATGTCGTGGTCAGCTAGCCAGGAAGAGCAAAGAATACCATCGGGGCAAATCGGCAATCATCTTTGCCTCACTGCTTCCTAGCGGGCTTGAACAACAACTTTAAGTTGTTGAGAATTACCGGGGCAAAAGAATATTTACAAAACCCCGCAATTCCTGTACAGAAACCGCCCCAGCAGACCCGGAAAGGTTTACAAACCTAACTTTCTTGTAACAGAAAAACCTTGCTACATAAGGGATACAGCGATATGCGTAACAATTCGCAATGTTTTTCGCCCTAAAAACTCATTTTCGATGAAGTTTTGTAGACCCATAGAAAATGCCTATTTTCTCCATAGAAAGAATAAAGGGCGGATGTCTGGATCCTATGGTCGAGATTCCATGAGGGCTGTTTGCGATCGTGGGGCTGCCCTTATTCGCTCACCATTAACTCAGTCACGTTCCACAAGTCAAAAGGGCGAACGATCCCCGAGTAATTGATGTTCTCAATCGTGTTCCGCATCGCGCCCAAATTCAACGGATTCACCAAATAGATGAAGGGCAGATACTCCTGAGCCAGGCGTTGGCTCTCAAAATACAGCTCTCCCCGCTTTTCAAGATCAATTTCCTGAGCAGCCTGGATATAAATGTTGGCAATTTGTTTTTCCCAGTCTGCGGCTTCCCAACCTTCGAGCGGTTCTTGACCCACGAGGGCCTGCTGGTTAAAAGCGTGCAGCGATCCGTCTAGCAGCCACACCGTTGCGCCACCATTCGGTTCCAGACCAGCAGTAAAACCGATGATGTGGGCTTCCCAGTCGAGGCTATCGCTGAGCTTCGTCACCAGCGCATTAAAGCTAATGGGCTGAAAGTCAACCTGAATGCCGATCTTGGCAAGATCCTGCTTGATCTGCGCACCGATCGACTCTCGAATCTTGTTGCCCGAGTTGGTAATCAGCGTAAACCGCACCCGATTGCCGTCCGCATCCAGCAACTGCCCCAACTCGTTGTATTGAAAGCCGTCCTGCTCCAGCAGTTGCCGTGCTTGATCGGGATCATAGTCATAGGCGGGAATGCCCTCTGCTGGACTAGCGTAAAACGGACTCTGAACCGGCAGCGGCGAGGTTTGGGGTTCGCCCAGTCCCTGATAGATGTTGTTAATCATCGTCTGGCGATCAATCCCATAGGAAACCGCCTGCCGAAACGCCACCGAGTTAAACCACTTTGACTTCACCGGATCGACCAATGGCTGACCGTTGCGGCTCGCTTTGTTGAGGTTGAAGCTAACGAAGGTAGTTCCTAAATTTGGCCCCCCATTGTAAATCGTGAAATTACCCCGCTCCGTTTCGCGTTTCATCAAGGCAAATTCATCGGGGGCAACACCAATGGTGTCCAGTCCCCCCGAACGAAACTGAAGCAGTTGGTTGTCCGTCGATTCAATGACTTGCCAAATCAGCTCTTCCACATAAGGTTGCTGATTACCCTGGGCATCTTGCTGCCAGTAGTAAGGGTTCTTCTCAAAAATGACGCGCTGACCGGCAATGTATTGCTTCAGCTTGTAAGGCCCGTTAGTCACGATCTCCTCAGGGGGAGTGCCGGTCGTCCATTTAGAAAGAAATTCAGGGTTGCCTTCCCCATCAAGGGTGTTGACCGATTCTGCCAACACATGAGCGGGCAAGATGCCAGATCCCGAGTTGAGCAGAAACGGGGCAAACGGTTCGGGTAAAACAAACTGGTAACGCCGCTCGTCAATCTTTTCGATCGCCGGTAGGGCCCCTGATTGACCAATTCGAAAGGCATCACGGGACGTAGAAGGAATGGCCTCGTTAAAGATGACATCCCGAAACGTAAAGACCACATCGTCAGAGGTTAACGGCTCTCCATCCGACCACTTGAGCCCTTCTTTGAGGGTAAAGGCGTAGGTCAGCCCATCGTCCGAAATCTCCCAGGACTCCGCCAGGGCGGGGATAATTTCTCCCGTTTCCCCGTCTAACGTCAGCGCCCCTTCAAACGTGTATAGAAAGATGTTGGGATATTCCTGACTGAGGGCCGGATTAAAGGTTTTGGGGTCACCCAGTGAGCTAAAAACAATGCGTGACGTGTCTTTCGCTGCCGCTGTCGTGAACTGGGAAAGATCGCAGCCCGAAAAGGCGATCGCACTAACTAACGCCAGCCCAAACAATAATGCCAGTCTGGCAATTTGTTTGACCAGTTGGATTAAAACTCCGAAATCCCAATCCCGAAACGCCATAATTTTCCGCATTTTTCTACTTCAAAGCATTATTGCAACTAATTTTGGGAATGCCTACTGGGAGAGTTGACAGTCAGAAATCGATACATTCGCGGGGGCAGGCAGGCTCGATTCAACGTTCTGGTCTGATTTGAGAGAGTTCGGCGAGAATGCCTCGCCCCATCACCCCATCACCCCATCACCCCATCACCCCATCACCCCATCACCCTGCCACCCCACTACACCCTCACCCCCGATCGCCCCTGCGCCCACCAGGCAAACGCGCCCCCCACGACCAACATCAGCAGACTGTAAATCGCCGCCGGGATCGCCATCGTCGGATTGTTGAGAAACGTGGGCGCACTGGCGATCGCGATCGCTAACGTGCCATTTTGGATGCCCACTTCGACGGTGATGGCGGTCGCACTGGGGCGATCGAGGCGACCCACCAGTGCCAGCCCGTACCCCAAAGCCATCGTCACGACCACCAGCGTCAGCATCACCCACCCCACCTGCGCAAAAAAGTCCAACACGTTAGCCCGCTCCTTCAACAACAGCCCAGCGATGATCAACCCCAGGAAAAACAGGGCCAGCCATTTCACCCATTTTTCCAACGGGGCGGCGAACTGGGGGACGTAATGGTGTAGCGCCATGCCGATACCGACCGGGATCAGGATGATGACGGCAATCTGCAGAATCGTGGAGCCCAGGGGGAGCCTCAGATCGGTCGCCGCTCCCAAAAACCGTCCCATCGCGCCATTGACCACCAGGGGAATCGTCACGATCGTCATCAAACTGCTGAGGGCCGTCAGGCTAATCGACAGCGCCACATTGCCCCGCGCTAGATAGGTAATCAGGTTAGAGGTCGGGCCACCGGGACAGGCCGCCAAAATCATGACGCCCACCGCTAACTCTGGCGATAAGGGAAACACTGACGCCAGCAAAAAGCCCACCAGGGGAAGCAAAATCAGCTGTGCCGCCAACCCCAGCAGCACTCCTTTGGGCTGGGCAACGATCCGCTGAAAGTCTTTGATCGTCAGCCCCAGACCCATGCCGAGCATGATAATGAACAAGGCCAGGGGCAAAACGATCGCTGTCAGAAAGTTGGATTCCATGGGGAGTGGATATTAATTTTTGATAATTTGTCGGCTAGTGTACAGCATTGCCAAACTATTTTTGGAGCACGATGAACTAGATAACAAGTGACTGCAGTTGAGTCGGGAAGGCTTTGCCGCAAAGGGTTTCAGGGAAGACTGCGATCGCGACTTTCGCAACCAGCGCGTCGTTTAGGGCACCCTTCACCGGCTCTGAGGCGCAACTGATAAGAAAATCAAAAGTCTAAAAGGCCTTTTAAGTAGTGACAAGTCTCGAAATTTTAGATATGTTTTTCATGTGTGAGGAGCGAACCAGCAAGGGCACCGAGACGAAACACGGCCAGTCGTCGGTGCCCTTTCTGCTTTTAAAGGTTCAAACTCTCCCCACCGGGCAAACAAAATAAATTTGAAATCGGATACGGCTGTAGAGGAATTGCAAAAACGCCTTGGATGGCCATCCAAGGATCGGTTAGGGCATTTTTCAGAATTCATCCCTTTAACGTTTCAACGCTTTCACCCCTTCTAGATGTCCTCATCAACATCATTGTTGCTGTAGGGCTTTTCTAAACCGCATTTATCACTTCAGAATAAACTGCTCGATCGCGCTCACGACCCCATCCGCTTCCACACTGGGGGCCACCCAATCGGCGATCGCCTTCACCCCATCGGGCGCATCCCCCATGGCCACCCCAACCCCGGCATAGCGAATCATTTCATAGTCATTAAAGTTATCGCCCACGGTCATCACCTGATCGGGGGTCAGGTCAAGCAACTCCTCTGCCAAATATTTCACTGCGGCCCCTTTGTTTGAGAGGGGATGCGTGGCCTCAAAAAAAGTGGCGACGGACTGGGTCAAATACAGTTCTTCTGGGGTGTAGCGCTGCTTAAAGCGGGTCAGCAAATCGGTGATGACTGTCGCATCGGGACTCAACGCCAGCAACTTGGTCGTTGCGATCGCGCTTTGGCGCTGCAGGTAGGCCGCCAGATCCCCCACCGGGATCGGCTCAATGCCTGATCGTGCAGCATATTCACGGGTGTCGGTCAAAATTTCCCGCACATGCAGGTGGTCGTCGATGTAGAGGTGAATAGACAGCCGCTCTGCCGCTTCCAGGGCCGCCAGTTCGGCCAGTATCGCCAATGTATGGTGCCGCGAGAGGGGCGTGTGGCGATACACCCGCCGCGACCCCGGATCTTTAATCAGCGCCCCCTGATAGGACAGCAAGGGCAGCGGCGACTGCAACGCCTGGTGAAACCGCAGCGCCGACCGATACATTCGCCCCGTCGCGATCGCCACCGGCACGCCCTGTTGTTGCACCGCCGTGATCGCGGCCTTCACCCCGTCCGTCACGTCGTTAGACTGGCCCGCGATCGTGCCGTCGATATCCAGCACTAATAATCGAATATCTGTCATGCCACTGGTAAATAAGAATGCCGCAATTAAGCCTGCCGTAGAACCGCCTGTCAGCACAAGGCCCAGGAAGCACAAAGTGCCCACCCCAGCGCTTAGCTCAGCCACGTCTAAATTGAAAACTGGAGTGATGTTTGCCCGTCAAAACCTCACCTAACCTCTCCTGGGCAAGGAGAGGAACCAGACTGTCGTTAAGCCTCTCCTTGGCAAGGAGAGGTGCCGTAGGCGGTGAGGTCGGGCGAGATGTCAAAACTCCACTTCTGAAACTGGACGAGGTTTAGCGGGGCCTCTCTGCCATGGGCAGGCTCCTCGCCACGGGTCACGGGCACCGCGTGTCAGGTTCGCAGATCTTATCAAAGGCTGGTGAATCCCTCGTCTGGGGCTCATAGAGCCCATATCTCACGGGCAGTGCAGACGCCTTTAGGGACAAACATCCCTACGCCTGACATGAAATTCACCCATCCACCCAGCGACTGCCGCCCATCGGGAGGTTATGGTGCCGCCCATTCCTGACTTTAGGAGGTCGGTTTTGCATTCAGCACCAAGACTCCAGGTTCGGCCTGAATCGGCACCAGGTTGAGCACGTCCAGTTGAGCGCAGTATTTGAGGTCATCTTCTTGGTGCAAACGCAGCAACCGTTGACCGTGACTGGCAAAGTGCATCAAATCCAACAGCGTGTCTTGCCACTGTTCATAAAGGCTCACCGCCGCGATGGCGGCGTCGTTGCCCGCCACTTCCTTGAGGTCGGAGCCCTGGCGTTGCGTCAGTTGGTGGACGATCGCCCCCGCACACACCGTATCTTCTAAGGAATATGCGCCCTGCCAGCCCGAACCGACCAACCAAATCACTTCAGGATGATGCTCTAGCAAAAAGTCGACTACGGCCTGGCGGGTCGTCAGCGCCGCCGTAATCACCACCGGGGCTTTCTGAATGCGATGCAGGCAGCGGGTGCCGTTGGTGGTGCTCATAAATAAGTGGCGACCGCCCGAGCGCGCTTGGGTATGGTCTAGAGGCGAATTGCCCAAATCAAACCCCTCCACTTTTGCGCCTCCGCGTTCACCCGCCAGCAGTCGTTTCGCTTCGGGATAAGCTTCACTGCTGGTACGCAACTCATCTAAGTCACTAAATACATGAATGGACTCAGCGCCGACGTTAAAGGCTGCGGCCATCGTTGAGGTGGCGCGCAGAACGTCGATCGCAATCGCGCAGTCGGGGAAATTTCCGTCTGGGACTTCTTCAGGGGTGTGATAGACAAATACCTTCACAAATTAGGGATGCTCCAATTCTTTTACCTGTGCCAATTGTTCATTCTATGCGGGAAGCATCCCAAAACGTGATTAATCTTCTATGGGGTCATGATGGAGTAACGGCATGATATAAGCGCCCAGACCCAGGCCAGCGATCGCCCCAAAAAGGGTCATGCGCCCATTATCCATCGGCCACCAATCAAATCCTTGTAATGCCAACTCAGCGGGATAGGCCATGCACAGGGCAAAGGTCAGGGCAAACCCCACCAGGCCGTAACGCTCTAGCCAGTAAGGTGACTGACCGCGATCGCGCCCATACAGCACACGCATGGCAATGAGGCCGAAGATCGTGCCATAACACCGCATACAAACCGCCGCGATGTGATCGCCGATGAGGGCAACCCCCATCTCCGGCTGCGGACAAACCTGTTGCCCCAGCCAGTAAATGATGTCGCTGATTTGGACCAGAATTGGGAGTCCCGAAGCAGCTAAGAACGGCGCAGCTAATGGACCGCTGACCATTGCCACTAAAACCAGGTCAGCCAACCAGCTTAACCAGGTACGCTTCGGAGATCGGACAGAGACAGAACCTTGCATCGCAGAAAATCATCGTGCACTGTTTCTGATTGTAAACACTGCGGTGCCATCGCGGGCGCGATCGCCTCAGGATATTCAGCCCATCTCCAAATTTAATCATCTCTGCGGTTGGGCGCGGGCGTCCGGGCGTCGGCGTCACCCGTCGGGGCGGATTCGGCGGGAGCAGTCGCGTCGGCGTCCGTTTCCCCCGCCCCATCTCTCGGGGCGGCGTTGGTGGAGTTAGAGCGTCGGTTAGACGGCAACGTTGTGCCACCAGCACCCGCTTCCGGCCGTACTGCGGGTGCTTTGGCCGGGGCTTTGCCCTCCGCGTCTGACGATCCCGACTCCTGAGAAACCTCTTCTTCGGGAGTGGCAGGGGTGTTCCGCCCCACATTCACACAGTTGTCGGGGTCGTAGTTCACGACGACTTCAAACTGATACCCCGTGAAGCTTTCCACCGTTGAAAAATCGAGGGTCTTGATATAGCGAATCGCTTGTTGATTGAGGCCCAAGTACCCGGTACTGCGAATGACTTCGGGGTCGCCCAGCAGCTTGCCCTCGGGGCCAACCCAAGCGCCAATCAGTCCTTTCTGAGGATCTTTGGTCAGGCAAATGCCGGCACCGTAGTCAAGGGTTAGTTCGATGGGTCGCTGCACAATGCCCCCTGCAACCGTGTCGTCGGCGTCCCCGGCTTCGGGCACCGCCGTCAAAATGCCAGCGGCAGTAGCCTCCTCAAATGCGCTTTGAATCGCGGCGGCATCGCCAATTTCTAAATCCGTCGCCAGTGCTTGCCCGGTCGTTAACCATTCGCCATAGCGCGACTCGATCGCGGCGGTCTCGGTATTGGTGCTGTCAAAGGCATAGGCTTGCAGCCGCTCTTCCAGGGTGAGGGTATCAGTGGGATTGCTATTCGCCGCAATCTCCGCTTCTTCCTGGGGCGACACCTCTAACTCCCCCGACTCGGGCCGCAGGGCATCAGCGCCCGGTTGATTAGACTCAGCCCCGGCATTGTTACCGGCAGGTGGTTTAGCCGCTCCCGTGGCGGTTGAGCCCGGCGGGGGCGCACCGCCATTTTGCTGCACGGGAGGCAACGCCCCACTGGAGAATGGGAAAGGCGAATTCCCCCCCCGCTGGAGTGGGGCAATGTCAAAGGGCAGACGGGAGCCGGAGGGCGGGTTGGCACCGTTGCGGGGGGAGAGGAGCGGTTGTGAATTCAAGCCGCGATCGCCCCCCGGGTTGTTGTCCCCGCTACTGCCGCCAAACAGCGGCGACAAGGGCTCCAGGTCGCTAAAGCCATCAAAGTTATAAACCGAGCCCGAAAAGTCGGGCAAGCGCTCTTGTTCGGCGGCGGTCAACTCCACCAGCGGCACATTGCGTCGCTCGGCGCTCTCTTCTGCTTCGGCCAGGGGGTCAAACTCCAGGCTGGAAAAGGTCGGCCCCGCCGCGAACAACACGCCATGGAACCCCACTGACAAAATTCCCGCCAGCCAGGCTGGGGTCAGAAAAGTGCGAAAATTGAATCGACTAAATCGATTGTTTGCTGGAGGGGGGGTAGCAGCCATGAACGCGATCGCTCCCTAAGCCAAGACGCGATACTTATCCTAGACGCAAATTTGTACCATGTGTTGCGCCCCTAGCCGAACCGTCCTGAACGCAATAAATCACCATGAGCGAAAAGTAAGGCAACTGGAGTTGGGGGTGGGGTGTCAGGTCGGTGTAAATCTGGGCATCAGGCTGCGTCGCCCGCACCACCACCCGGCTCTGGGAGAGCAACTGACGGCGCTGCAAAATCTGCCACACCGCCGGATACACTGAGGCCACTTTCATCAACACGACGACATCCGCTTGGTCGAGGGCCGCTTCGAGATCGGCGATCGCATACAACGCAGGCAACACTACCAGTCGCTGCTGCAAAATCGTCAGCGGTTCGCCCAGTTGCGCCGCCGCCGCCAATGGCGAACACACCCCCGGCACCGTGTGGATATTCACGTCGGGATGGGCCTGCTGCAAGGTTTGCGCCAGATATGTAAAGGTGCTGTAAAAACTCGCATCCCCCTCCGTGGCAAAGACCACATCCTGCCCCGCCCGCAAATGTGCCCACACCAGAGTCGCCGCCTTTTCCCAAGCGGCTGCCAGCACTGCCGGTTCCTGCACAAACGGAAATTCCAGCGGCAGGGTGGTCTGATGGGGCTGCAACTGGTCGCCAATTATCCGCTGAGCAATCCCAGCCTCCCCCTTGCGCCCAGCGGGAAAGGCCACCACCGGACAGATCCGTAGCAAGCGCACCGCTTTCACCGTCATCAATTCCGGGTCGCCGGGTCCCACCCCAACCCCCCATAAGGTGCCTACTCGTTCGCTCGCCATGACTGCCCTCCCCTAGCAAAACCCGAGCAAGTGCCCCTCAGGCCCCTGATCGGCCTCAACGCCCTGAGAACTTCACCACCACATCGGGATTACGCCTTCTGCAGCACCTCGGAAAAGGCCAGATCTTGAGACGCCATTACCAGGAGGGTGTTGGGCAGATGCGTAGTGCGGTGCTGCAACTTGGCATAGTAATCGGTAAAGCTGTCGACGCTGTCGGGAGTCGCCAACCCCATCACCACTAAATCTGCCGTCTGCGACGAAATCAGCAGAATTTCGTCAAAGGAACGTCCCTCCGCCACAATCACCTGGGAAACTGCGCCAATTCTTAAGCTGGCGATCAGGCCTTGCAGATTTTGCTCCGCCGATTCCCCTGCAGTCTCATTAGGAACGACCAGCTTCAGGCAAATCTCGGCTCCTCGCCAGGCCCAACTGGTTCTCAGCAGATAAGCCAGCAGCAGCATTAACCCGCCGTTAGATTGCAAGCCGCCCCACCACACATCAATGCGCCGAAACCGAGCGGGACGCCGCTGCACCAGGGTAAATTGTTCGGGGCTGCTCCGCAAAATCACCACGTTGCGCTTGGCCTGGTGACACTGGGCCACTAGCTCACTGAAGCGATCGCGCCCCTCAGGATTCTCAGTATCCCCCAGCAGCACGGTATTGGGCATCAGAGGACCGATGCCGTAAGCCTCGATCAGCTGCTTCATGCCTTGAAAGGGGTCAGAGGCCGTCACCAACCGGACAAACGCCTGAATACCGCGCTTTTCCAGGTATTCCTGTAGCGTGGCTTCCATTTTTTCCTGGCGACCGACATCGCGACTGCCCTCGGGCAACACGCTCGCGACGGTGACCAAGCCCCGCTCATGGGTCAGGGCGTTGGCCAAATCCAACAGGTGCCAGCGCTTCGTGGGGGCACCCGAAAACACCAGCAGGTGAGGTCGCCAATTTTTAGAATCCAGTGGTCCCTTAATGCGAAACAGGCCGGTGCGAATCAGCGATAGCCAAATGCCCTGCCGGACGTCACCCCAGGTGCCTTCGATTTCTCGCCGTTCCAGCCAGAGGTAGATGCCCAACACGATCGCCGCCGCCACTACTGTCGCCACGGAATTGATCAAAAACATGACGCTGATGCAGCCCACCGCCCCCAGCAGCGAAAACAACCAGGGCACCTTGAAGGTCGGACGAAATGAGGGACTTTGGAGAAACCCTTCGATGCCAGCAACGACATTGAGCACCAGATAGGTCGTCAAGAAAAACATGGTCAGCACCGGGGCAATCACGTTCAGATCACCGATACTCACCGCCGCCAAAGCAATGCCCAGGGTAAACAGCGTGCCGCGTCGGGGCTCGTCGTTGGGGCCATGGCCCTTGCCCAACCATTTCAACGACTTGGGCAATACGCCATCACGGGCGAGAGCCTGCAGCACCCGAGGCGCACCCAAAATACTGCCGATCGCGCTCGACAACGTCGCTCCCCAGACCCCCAAGAGAATGGAGTCTCCCCACAGCGCAATGCGCCGCATGATCAACGGATCGGCCACCAGCGACGTGGGCTCAGCCCGAAAATACAGCGCCAGCGGAATCAACATGTAAATGCCATAGCCCACCCCGATCGCCGCCAGCGTGCCCACGGGAATCGCCTTAGACGGATTTTTGAGATCACCGGACATATTGACGCCGGACATAATGCCCGTTACCGCCGGGAAAAATACCGCCAGCACCTCCCAAAAGCCCACGTTGCCGACTGCCACCCCGGCCTCGGTGGCGGTGGGCTCGACCGATTGCCCCAACACCAGACAAACCAGCGACAGAGCGATCGCCGCCATGATGAAATATTGCGCCTTGATGGCAATTGCCGCCGATTGCAACGCCAGCAAGGTGACCACAACCGTCACGATCAAGGCCACCAGCGTCAGACTCCAATTCGGAAAAATGCTTACCACGCTTTCGGCAAAGCCCAGGGTGTAGAGCGCGACCGAGAGGGCTTGGGCAAAAAACAGCGGAATCCCCACTGTGCCCCCCGTTTCAATCCCCAGGGAGCGGCTGATCATGTAGTAAGCGCCCCCCGCCCGCACCACCTGGTCAGTGGCGATCGCCGAGATGGAAAGCCCCGTCAGCAAGGTAATGCTGGTGGAAATAGTGACAATGAGCAACGTATTGACCAGCCCCATGTGCCCCAGCACCCAGCCGAAGCGCAGGTACATGATGACGCCCAAAATCGTCAAAATCGAGGGCGTAAAAACGCCACCAAAGGCACTCAGACCCGTCGCGTTGTCAGGATTTTGAGACTTAGTCGCAATCAGGCCTGATGGGGGGCTAGGTGGAGGCATAGAAAAGTGCTGTAAAGAAAGCGGAATTGAAACCTTAACGCAATAAGGAAACCATCACAGTCGAGGGATAAGGGCAATTGTCCGGCGTTGGGCAGAGCCCCTCAATAAGCTTCCCAAATCGCCCTATGACTCATTAGGGCAACTGTTTTGGAGAGTTAGCACAGCCAACTTTCCAAGCAATACACAAGCAGATTGCGTCATCAATAAACCAGTTTTATCACCTGCTAGGGGAGATCTCCGTGCATTTTAGGTGAGAACCGCCCAGTTAAACCGGTCCCTGTTGAGGTAACAGCAATGGAACAACCGGTCCCCCGTTGCGGGGAATATGGCCCTGAGCACTGGGGATAATGGCTGCCCCCGGCGATCGCCCTATCCGTCAAGCTTTTGGGGCTGGCCATCGCAGCGTTTTGGGAATCTGGGAGTCGAGCCAGCCGGGGCGATAGCGCCCGCAGCCCAATTCAAAGGTTTGAAATCGCACATGGACATAGCCCGGTGCCACCTCGGCCTGTAACGGTTGGGACTGTCCCTGCAAAAATTGCGTAACGGCCTGAAAGTCTGGCAGCTGTACCACATTCTTTTGGGCCAGTGCGCCAAAGCGCTGCAAAAACGCCGTGGATGGCTTAAGCCCCAAATTGGTTTCGGTGGCGAGGGAGAGTCCCAGGGTTTGTAGCGGCAGGTCGCTCGGCGGGTCACAAGTGCGATCGCCTAACCACCAGCGGCGCTTGCCCGTAGCCCAACAGTCGTAGGCGGCGAACACGTCAGGGGCGATCGCAAAGTGCTTACAGAGCGGCCCCAGTGGGGATGCGATCGCGGTCGCCAGCGGTGCCGGAGCGGCGGCACGCGATGGCGGCTGGGGAGCCGCCGCTGGGGTGAGGGGGAGGGCAGTCGTCCGCTGGAGCTTGGCGACAAAAAACCCCCCGGTGTTGTTGAAATGGGGAAAATAGCGTTGCGCGTGTTCCAGATCGGGGCGGTAGGACTGCCCTTGCCAGTGAGTCAATCCCGGTTGCGATCGCAACCCCGGAATCGCGCACGGCACCACAACGGCGCGATCGCCCAGCACCGCATCTAACACCGCCTCATTCTCTTCAGGGGCAAAGGTGCAGGTGCTATACACCACGGTGCCCCCCGGCGGCACCAGATCCAGAGCGCGACTCAGCAGCTTTTGTTGAGCGGTAGCCATGCGTAACCCATGGGCGGGTTGCCACGGGCGACACCGCTGCCGCCGCCGCAGATTGCCTTCCCCAGAGCAGGGCGCATCGACCAGCACCCGGTCAAAGGACTGTGGCGGCAAGGGGAGCGATCGCCCATCCATCTGAGTAGTCACAACCTGGGTCAACCCAAGCCGATTGATATTAGTCGTGAGACTCGGCAACCGCGCCGCGTGCAGCTCATTCGCCACGACCATCCCCCCAGGGAGCCGGGTGGCAATTTGGGCCGTTTTGCCGCCGGGGGCCGCACACAAGTCCAAAATGCGATCGCCCGGCTGCGGCGCAAGGGCCGTCACCGCCGCCATGGCAATTTCCTCTTGCACGTAATACCAGCCCGCCACAAAGGGCACGGTGTTGCCAGGATTCTTCCACTGCTCAGTTCTAAAGGCCCCTGGTTGCCAAGCGACCGGGGCCAACGGGATCTCCAGGGAGTCTAGCGACTGCTGCAACTGCGCCAGGCCACATTTGAGCGGATTGTGCCAGATACATACCGGCAGCGGCGTACGGGCAATTGCCAAGAAAGCGGGAAAATCGTCGACGATCGCGGCATATCGTGCCAAGATAACCCCAACTCCATCGGGGTCAGGCTGCGATCGCAGGATGGCGTCTGCATCAGACACAGTTGCGTACCCAGTTAAAGGTTCGTTTTATCTACCTACCAGCGGCATGTCAGACCTGCCTCCGTCTTCTGATCAACTTCCGGCCATGCCAGGAGACTCTCCCGACCATATCCTGAAACAAGGATTAACGGCACTCAAACAAACCGACTACCCCAGCGCGATTCGCCACTTTGCTCAGCTATCGCGCGATCGCCAGGTAGCCGGTAGCCTGCGCCTCAAAGCCCACATCGGCTGGATTAAAGCCCTCAAAGGGGACGGCCAAATCGAGCAGGCGATCGCCCTCTGCCAACAATTAGTGCAGCATCCACAGCCCAAAGTGCAGCAATGGGCGATCGACACCCTGGCCGAGTTGAGGCCACCTCAGCCCGTCACCGACGGCATTGGTGCCGCCGATCGCAGCGGCTTCCGGCCCCTAGCAACGGACGATGCTTTAGAGCCGGTCATCCTGCCAGCGCCTGCGATCGCCCCCCCGGCAACCCCAGCGGGCGATCGCAGTGGCTTTCAGCCGCTAGAGGCCGACTCCCCCCCCGGCCCCCCGGCCGCAGACGAGTCGACGGCAGCCGCCACTGAGTTCCGTGCATCCCCCGCGCCGCCAGCGCGGCCTGAGCCGCCCCTGGGGGAACCCGCGACGGGTCAACCCGCGACCGAGGCGGTCACGCCGCCCGCCCCTATCGAGCCGGAGGGCTCCCTCTTTCACTACGTCCAGCTTAATCAAGTCGCCGGGGATGTTGAGGACGCGCCCCCTGCTCCGCCCCCTGGCGAACCGCTGGCACCCGACCCCCCAGAGGCCGAGCCGCCCCCAGCCGTCATCACCTGGCAGTCAGAGGAGCGGCTAACGCGACCGCAGGCGTTGCCCTCCAAGCCCTCTCTGCGCTGGCAGGCGTGGGTCAGTCAGGGAATTGCAGCGATCGCCACCTTTTGGCTGGGGCGGGCCTTGATGCAGTTAGCCCTATCGTTCCTGGCGATCGTGTTGACCCCCTTTAGCCGGGTCTTGCCGATTCCCTTAGGTTGGCGCAACGCCGATTGCACCGGGATGATGTTTTTACTGTTGGTGGGCTTGCTGCTGGCGTCGCCCTGGCTGCTCGATTGGCTGCTCCAGACCACGGCTGGGCTCAAACCGCTCTCCTTGCAACGGTTACAACAGACCCATTCCGAGAGCTGTCGGCTGCTGCGACGCCTTAACCAAAGGCAAGGTTGGCTCATGCCCCTGGTGCAAGAGTTACCCACCTCAGCCCCGCTCATGTTTAGTTATGGCTGGTTGCCTCGCTACAGCCGCATCGTGGTCAGCCGAGGGCTGCTCAATCAACTCACCGATGCCGAGGTGGCGACCCTGATCGGGTACGAACTGAATCACCTCAAAACCTGGACCCTGCCGTGGATGTCGCTGGTCGCAGCGCTCCTGCAACTTTGCCATCAGGGCTATTGGCAGACGGCGCAGTGGGGCGATCGCCAGACTCAGCCGCTCAATCGGTTCGCCGCTGCCGTCGGCATGGCGGTGTGTTATGGCCTTTTCTGGCTGTTTCGTAAGGTGAATGTGCTGGCGGCGCGATCGCGGGTGCTCCTCAGCGATCGCCAGGCCGTCGTCTGGACGGGCGACCCCAATGCCCTCATGCGCGCCCTGGTTAAGCTGGAAACTGGCATCGCCACCGCCATCATCGAAACGGGCTACACCCCGCCCCTGATCGAAAGCACCGACCTGCTCACGCCCCTGGGCTACGAAGCCGCGATCGGCCTGGGCAGTTTGTTCCCCCAGGCCGGCTTTTTGTCGGCGATCGCCTGGGATATTCACAATCCCTATCGGCGGTGGCTCTCGCTTAACAGCAGTCATCCCGGTCTGGGAGAACGGCTGCGGCGCTTGACCAGCTATGCGGTGAAGTGGCGGCTGACCCCGGCGCTGCCCCTGCCCGAATTTACCGACACCCGCAAAGCCGGTCGCCCCCAGTTTGGCACCCACTGGGGAGCGTTTTTGCTCCAGATTAGTCCCTACATGGGTCCCTTTGTGGGCGTGGCCGGGGCGCTGGTGCTGTGGTTTCTCGGTGGCGTCTTTGAACCGCTAGGACTGCGGCAGATCGGCTGGCTGTACGGCGATCGCAGCGTTCTGTGGGGCAGCCTGCTGCTGGGCCTCGGCATGGGCATCATGGTCCGCATTAACCCCTACTTCCCTGACATCACGGCAGGCAATCGCTTCAAACATCCCCCCCTGCCCAGTTTGTATGCTGACCCCCTGGTGTTACCCACCGTCAGTCAGCCCGTACGGCTCACCGGCAAACTGCTGGGGCGATCGGGCATGGCTAACTGGCTCTGTCAGGATTTAATCTTGCAAACCTCGACCGGCTTACTCAAACTGCATTTCTTCTCCGCTATCGGCCCCGTCGGCAATTTGTTGCTTCACCCACGACATCCCAGCACCTGGGTAGGGCGACCGCTGGAGGTGCAGGGTTGGTATCGGCGAGGGGCGATCGCCTGGCTTGATGTCGAGAGCTTTCTCACCAATGGCAAAGTTGTCACCCAGGGGCATCATCCTTTATGGTCAGTCGCCCTGTGCTTGAGCACCTGTGTCCTCGGGCTCCTCATCTTGATCCGAGGTTAACCTCTGCCCAGAAATTAATGTTGCGACTGCCTCAACAAAGTGTTACCTTTCTTAACAGAGTTCCAGTGCGCCTAACCGTGACTGACCCATGCAAGTATAGTCGAGTCACTTTACCCATTTGGGGGCTAGGTATTGGGTTCTCCTACTCTCAACACAGCAAGACATGCCAGCTGCTTGATTCAAGCGGCTGGTTTTTATTACTCAAATTTCCTGGCAAAGTTGTGAGATTCTTTCTGCGCTCATCTGCCCTGCATGTTAAGTTAATTGATGGCTCTCATGTATCAGGCAATTGGATAACGAGGCTTCAAGACGATATCTCCGCATTCGTTTGTCTACCGAGTACTGTGTGGGAGTTGCCAGAGCAGCAAAAAGCTTTTTTCGATCGGAGAACGGGTCGTTTTATGCGATCTATTGGGCCTGTTGCGACATGATAATACTCTTTGAATCTTGAAAATTACTGAGGTCAAACGACAACAGAGTTGCTGTTCTTAGACTTACTCAAAGCTCAGTCTAAGGCGAGTTTTGAGATTTAGTTGACGATTGAAAATAGTGTGTTGAAAAAGAGGTATCTAAGCCAATGTCTGTGAGAGTTTATGTCGGCAATTTGCCGAAAGATATCGAACGTGAGCAGCTTGAAGTGGTTTTTGCAGAGCACTCTGAAGACATCGTGTCCGTTAAGCTGGTCACCGATCGCAAAACCGGAAAATGCCGAGGTTTTGGGTTCATCACCTTAAAGACTGACGAGCAAGCCGATGCGATCGTGGAGAAGTTCAGCGATTTTGTCTTGCAAGAGAACACTCTGAAAATTGAAAAAGCCCTACCTCGTGCTAAGGCTAAAGAGGAGAGCGGTGGTGGTGATTCTAGCCGCCGTAAAAGTGCTGCTAAGACTCCCACCACTAGTCGTAGCAAACCCAGCACCAGCACCGGGGCCGAGGCCGCCAAGCCCGATCCGCGTTGGGCCGATGACCTCGAAAAGCTGAAGGAAATGCTGGCAACTCAAACGACTGGCACGTAGTTGCGGACTGGGTCAAGCACCCCTGAAAACGGGTAGGTTAGGCTGACAGTCCAAACTTCCATACATTTTGCGGTCAACTTCGGTCACGGAGTTGACTTTTTTATGACTGCCCAGCCCTGACCTGACCTCGAAAAAGTGGACATTCCCGAAGAGTCGATAACGAAGGAGAATGTTCAGATGGCCCAAAAACCGCGATCGCCATTGCCAAGACTCATCTGGCGAGAAACTGACTCTTGGCCTGGGTGGCGATCGCCAGTGGCGTATGCCCAGTTTACCCATCGGGGTGGAGGGCAATCTGCGCCCCAAACCATACCCTAAAGCCACATTGTCATTGAGATCGTACAGATGCCTTGGTCAGCACAGAATTATCCAGCTTCGATGCGGAACCTGACCGATGAGGTTCGGCAGAAGGCGATTGATATTGCGAATGCCCTTTGTCGCGAAAATCAGTATGAAGAAGGGCGCGCGATCGCGATCGCCACCGCTCAGTCCGAAAAATGGGCCAAACACCGCAACAAGCAAATTCGGCAGCCCGGCACTGAAGGCTCTACCGGCCATGCAGTGGCCAAAGGTGACCCCGAGGCTGACCATGCGATTCATGTCATCCCCGGTCCGCAAGGCGACGGCTGGATTGCCTGTCAGGACAAGCAACGCTTGGCCCAGGGGCAAAGTAAAGCTGATGTGTTGCACAAAGCCCGTGAGAAGGCCCAGGCCCAGGGCAACGAACTCTGCATTCACGATGACAGCGGCCAGATTGAGACATCGGAAGATTACGCCTAACCCGCTGACTGGCTCCGGCCTGATGGTGGGTCGGCTTCCAGTTCCTTAAAGATTCGTCAAAATTCGCTTCATGTGGGAGGAATATTGCGCTAAAAACCCATCGTGATTTCTCAAGGTGACGATGTCGGTTTCATTCAGGGAAGACTCAGCCAGGGTTGGCTGCTGAGGGGTAACTTGGCGGATTGCACAGTGCTCAAGCCAGGCATCAACCGCTTCATTAAATAAATCAGGCTCTAAGTGCGACATGGAAACTTTTAGCTTGCCGGGTAGCTATAAAGTATCGCGCCTCAATGAAATCAGCAATGGCATCAGCAATGGGTCGCGCCGGTCGGCAGGACCTAGCGGCATCACGATTGATTGGGAACGCGCTAAAGTCTCGTCCGGTGCCCCCAGGAGCTCGCCGAGGGCTTCGTCAAGCTGACCTTAATCCGTTGAGGCGGGAGCGTAATGCCACCAAACCCTGGCGGCTATGGGGCTGCACGACGTTATGCCAGAACCGTTGTGCGTTCGTGGCCGCGCCCCCAGGGCGATCGCCTTCAAGCGGGCGCGGTTCGCGGCAGGCGGACGGTGAACGTTGTACCTGCCGCCGCCGTCGAGACCACCTCGACCGTCCCCCCGTGGGCGACCACGATCTCGCGCACGATGTACAACCCCAGGCCAATGCTGCCCGCAACTCGCGGCGTGGCCGATTCCGCCGTCGCGTGGCGGATGAGCGGATCGAAGATCGTGGCCCGCATCGCTGCCGGAATCGGCGGCCCTTCGTTGTGCACGCTCAAAACTACGGTTGATCCTGCTGCCGCGATCGCGAGTTCGACCGGACTCTCGGTTGCCCCATGCTGCAGGGCGTTGCCCATCAGGTTAGAGACCACCTGGCGGAGACGGGCCGCATCCCAATTGCCCATCAGGTTGCCGTCTGGGTGAAAGTGCAGCGGGCGCTGTGGGCAGGTGAGCCGAAATCCCTCGAAGACTTCGCGACCAAGCTCTTCTAGATTGACCAACTCGCGCGTCAGCGGCATTACGCAGCCCAGCCCCGTTGAGGCAAAGTCCGTCAGGTCGCTGATCAACTGCGTGATCACCGCCGTGTTTGTCTTGATCACTGCCAGCGCTTTGACCGAGCCCGGATCTTCGTTGGCGGAGCGCGAGACTATTTGTGCAGACACGCTGATGCTGTTCAGCGGGTTGCGCAGGTCGTGGCTGAGGATCGCCAGGAACATGCGGCGCGACTGATCGACATGATTGGTGTAACTGCTGACGGCCTCAGCAAGGGATTGATCGATCGACTCGTTGAAGCGAGTGATGTCGTCGATGCCGTTATTAATGTCGACCTGGGGGTGGCTCGCGCGCCACAGGCGGAGCACGGTGGCCCGCAGGGCGCGGTATTCGGCGACGACCTCCATGATGTCAAAACCCGACGCCACGCGACCCACACCGTGTAGTTTCGAGGCGTGGTCGAGGCGATCGCTCTCCTCATCATCAGGGTCACCGTGGCCTTTAGACTTGCTCGCCTGCTGCGCGAGGCTCTGGCTGACCTGCATGTTCCGCGCGGTGGCCTGCAGAATCGCCTCAGCGTGGTCACGCCGGGCGAGCCTGGTCATCTTCTTCCCAGGGTCAAGGCTGTGCGCAAATGCTTCCCATTCCAGGAGGATAGATTCGACATTCTCAAGAATGAAGCCTGCCAGTCGCATTGATTTCTCCGTTGAGGAAGTTTTAAGTTCATCGTACTCTAGGGCAGGGCGGGGCCAGGGGCATGTGTGGTCATCGTGGTGCGGCGGACGGCGTGAGCAGCGAGAGCACGACGGTTTAGGAATGGGAATTTAATTAAGTGTGGACAGCCGTCTCGGCTGTCCAAGAGCAGGCAAGATGCCTGCCCGACAAAACTTGGATTTTATAAAATCCTGATTCCTTAGGCGATCGCATCGAAAGGAAAATCCCTGCTGGCCCTCAGCTTCAGCCGTGATCGCCGGGTGGGCCATGCCCACGGATCGGCTTAGGGGCTGAACTCTTGGCCTCTCCAGCAATCCCATCCCGTGACGTCAGTTGCGAGTCCGGAGTCGGGGCTGTAATGGCGATCGCCAGCCTTTAAGGCAAGGCCGTATAACTGCCACAAGGCGGTTATTTCGTCACAACTGTTAAAGATCATTTATCTAACGCATAATCTCGACTCAACTTGTAGCGAACGGTGCGACACTAAAAAAGACTTTATGTGCTCGAGGTTTCATGGTTGCCACTGCTGCCCACTCCCTCATGGATCGCCTGCCCGAACAGATTGACGGAATGCCGCCCCTGGCGGGGTGGGACGATCGCATCCAAGCCGCAACCGCAGGCACTGACCCGATTTATCTAGACCGCACCAACCTAAAGCTGTCGGACATTTCCGCTGGGTTTGCGATCGCCCTCCACATGCACCAGCCCACGATTCCCGCTGGCCATGACGGACACCTGATCAGCAACCTGCAACACATGTTTGAGCACCCTTACGACGGGGACAACCACAACGCCGGCCCCTTTGCCTACTGCTATGCCCGCATGGGCGACTTCATTCCCGAACTGGTGGAGCAGGGCTGCAACCCCCGCGTCATGCTGGACTATTCCGGTACGCTGCTGTGGGGCTTTCAGCAGATGCAGCGCCACGACATCTTAGACAAGCTGCGGCGCATCACCTGCGACGCCCAATATCAACCTTATGTGGAATGGTTAGGGACTTTTTGGGGCCACGCCGTCGCCCCATCCACCCCCATTCCCGACATGGCATTGCACATTCGCGCCTGGCAGCACCACTTTGCCGCGCTGTTTGGCTGGGAAGCGTTATCCCGAGTACGAGGCTTTTCGCCGCCGGAGATGCACCTGCCCAACCATCCCGACACGCTCTACACCTTCGTCAAGGCACTGAAAGATTGCGGCTATCAATGGCTGTTAGTGCAAGAGCATACCGTCGAAACCTTAGAGGGTCACGGCATTCAGCAACCCCACTTGCCTCACCGCTTAGTCGCTAAAAATGCCCATGGCGAAACCGTGGAAATCACGGTGCTGATTAAGACTCAAGGGTCAGACACTAAACTGGTCGGCCAGATGCAGCCCTTTGCTGAGGCCAAATCCTTACCCAAAATGACGATCGGCGAACGCCCTGTCCCACCGCTGGTGACGCAGATTAGCGATGGTGAAAATGGCGGCGTCATGATGAACGAGTTTCCCAGCATGTTTAAGCGCTGCTGGCACGAAATGCGGCAGCACGGTGGCGGTCGAGTCGGCACGGTTGGCTTCCTCGGTACCGAGTATCTGGAACTGCTGGCTACCGCTGGGGTCACGGCTGATCAGTTTCCCACCTGTCAAGCCATCGGTCAGCATCGCCTGTGGCAAGAAACGGGCGATCGCCCTACCCCCGAGACGGTGCAAACCGCGATCGCGGCCCTTAACAAAGCCGACAACAACTTTCATATGGAAGGCTCATCCTGGACGAGCGATCGCAGTTGGGTCGAGGGCTATGGCAACGTCATGCAGCCCATGCAGCAACTCAGCGCCCGCTTTCATCAAGCTCGCCAAGATGGACGTTTGGGTGACGAGCGATCGGCGACCTATCACCGGGCGCTCTTGCACAACCTGCTGCTCGAAACCAGTTGCTTCCGCTACTGGGGCCAAGGAGCCTGGACGGAATACGCCCAAACCATTTATCGTCGCGGCCTGTCTGCCCTCACCGGCAACTGATGTTAGGTGACGGGTGTTCGGTATCAGGTGACGGGTGTTCGGTATCAGGTGACGGGTTGAGCTCACTAGGAGGCTTGGGGGCTCTGTACCCGGCGCTTGGTGGGACGCAGGCAAGAGCCCAGGAGATTTTTAGGGAAAAAATACCGGGCAGTGGTGCATGACGCTCCGCTAAAGCGGAGCCATGCCCGTAGGGCGATATGACACCCGACGAATGGGCAATTCTTTTCCAGAAATCTCCCAAGTCCCGCCAAGCTGCCCTATCCACTGACCGTCCGCCCGCCCTCAACCACCCGGCCCCAGCAGCAACAGCCCCAGCCGATGGGGCCGAGGGCCAACTACTGGCTAGTGACGGTGCCGCCAGACAGTGCTTCCAGCGCAAATTGCAGAAACTGCGTGGCGACTTCGGCACTCTCGGTATGGGCCGAAAAGACCAGCACCATGCTGGATTCCTCACCGCCGCCGTAACACAAGATGCGAAAGACCCCGTCGTCAAAATACCCTGTACGGTCAATATCCCCCGCTTGATTGGGGACGTTAAGTTCCTGAATAAAGTCATCGGCACGGCTCAAACAGGCTTGCTGACTCACCCCTTCGAGCCATTGGTCACCGCTGGCAATTTCAGGACGAGCTTCAGCAGGCAAACTCAGCGCCGCTAAGCTCAAGCCCAAAACACTAGCCGAAAAAAGTCGTGGAAACATCGAATTTATGACACAGAATTAAACAAGGTTGACGCACAAATACCGGGTTAGGTTGCTTCCACGTCCTGCGGAATGGACCTATAGAGCATTCGCTCGCCCTCAATAGACTACCGCCCCAGCCGTCGGATTGTTTATAAAATTATGTCAGTATGCGATCAGCACAATCGGGCTATACTTTACGCGATCGCCCCGCCCCCTTCCGGAACTTTCAGGGCTGTTTCAGAGTCGCTCAAGGATATATCGCATCGCCGCTATTTCGTCAGGGGGGGGCAATACCCAGCCCCTACCAGCCCCGCAAAAACGCTTCTACAGAATTTTCTGCACTGGGAGGAAACCACCCTGCTCGCGACAAGGGAGCGATCGCCCCGCGCAAATTCACTCGCCCGAAGGGTGGCAAACCCAACCATAATTGATATCAAATAAAGGCAGCGAAGCGGCTCCCGGTTCATCGGGGAGTCCCCCCGCTCAGGTCAGCCATTAAAGACGAAAATCATGTTTATTGCGCCAGGATTTGAACAGCGATCGGTCGTCACGGAACTCGGCACGATCGCCTACGCCGCACCGCAGCCAGAGTTTTGGCCCATTGCCCAACAGCCTGAGCAAACGTTGGTGTTTATCCACGGCTTCGGGGGCGGTTCCTCCTCCTACGAATGGTCAAAGGTCTATCCGGCCTTTGCGACGGAATATCGGGTGATCGCGCCGGACTTGCCGGGCTGGGGCCATTCTGACCACCCCCAGCGCGATTATCAGGTCGAAGATTACGAACGGGCGATCATCCAGTTTTTGCAGGCGCTGGCCCCCCAGGGCGCAATTGTGCTGGCTTCAGCGCTCACGGCGGCCCTGATAGTGCGCATCGGCGTCCAACATCCCGAACTGTTGCACAGCCTGATTTTGGTGACGCCCGCCGGGCTCTCTGAGTTTGGCAAGGATTTTCGTCAGGGCTGGTTGCCCCAGATTTTGCGCGTGCCGCTCTTAGATCAGGTGCTGTACCAAACGGCGATCGCCACTTCCGCCGGCATTCGGGGTTTTCTCACGGAGCGACAGTTTGCCAACCCCGATCTAATTACGGCAGAAATGGTCGCAGCTTACCTGGCGTCCGCCACCCAGCCGAATGCTGAGTACGCGGCGCTGTCGTTTGTGCGCGGGGATCTCTGTTTTGACCTGGCCGAGTGGATGCCGCAATTGACCGTGCCCACGGTGGTGTTTTGGGGCCAAGAAGCTCAGTTTACCGATGTCGCGTTGGGGCAGCGCTTAGTCGCCCTCAATCCCACGGCCATTAAGCATTTTGAAATCATTCCTCAGGTTGGCCTGACGCCCCAGCTAGAGCAACCCAGCCTGACGATCGCCCTGATTCAGCGATCGCTGCAACTGCTGCAGGCAAAAACTGCCACCGTGTAAGCGGGAGTCGCTAGAAAATCAGCCCCCGCTGCGGTCCCCTTATCGATCTTCCAGGGCTTCAAACAAACCCGCGATCGCAATCAAACTGAGCAACGACACGGTCAGCCGAAAGAAAAACGGCAGCGCGACCTGAATGATCGCTTCGGCCTGTTCAAATGCACCAAACGGGGCCAAAAATAGACAGGCACTAATGAAGCCTGCCAGCATCAAAGCCAGCAGTTTGAGTCCTTCACAAGCGGCTCGAAACAACAGATTATGGCGATGAGGTCGTCTCATAAATTTCATGATGTAATAGTTGCCACGGTCAAAACCCGCAACGGGACGGCAGCTCTCCGAGCCGGCGTTGCTCATTCAAGGGATGCATCTGATGATGCCAATGCCTTGAGCAATACAGCCCGCAATCATTGACCGACTGCAATTCATCCCGTGCTGAGCAACGCCCCCGATCAAGCCCCTCACACCCAAAAACTGTCCCCGGAGAACTGGGGCGGCGCTGCAGAGCGCCCTGCAGTGCTGCGCTACAGCAACAGAGCCGCCATGACTAAAAAGCCCCCGATCGCGAAGACGAATTCACCGATTCCTGATTTTTGAAAAGCCGTTACGCTCTCAGGGCTCAAGTCTCGTTCAAAGTTGCAGTTCAAACATTGATAAATGCCACTCTGGTGGCTGACGATCGCGTGTTTACCGCACTTCGGACATTCCAGTGAAGATGACAGGTTTGATAAAGATGACATCGCTGATAGGTTGGTAACAACGGTGTGTCAGGAATCCTGACCACGCTTTAATGATGTCTGATTTTTTTTGATGGGTCGATAGGGAAATCTTCAGAAAAATTCTGCTCAAGTTCAGTGAATCTTCAGCCCCTTACGGCAAAATTCTTCTGCGGAGTACAAATAACCGGAATTGCGAATGGCTTTTTTAAGGAATGATGAAGTTGAAGCGCTAGGCCAGGGAGTTTACTGAAGCGGAGTGCGGCATCCCCATAAGCCATCTAAGAGAATAAAGAACTCCGGTCATGCCGTCAAGGGGAAATTTGATGGGCCGGGGCGATCAGCCCTTTCGCACGCTCGTTCAATTCCCCCAGCATCGTCAACCTGGGGCAATGATCGGGGGCACTTTGCCCTCTGCCCCTCAGGCGATCGCCAACTTTCCTAGTCTGCCAGATTCCTAAACCCAAGCGATTCGCTAAAGCTACAGTGACTTCTGAACTTTTCTGTAGCGAAAGCGAAAAGCGATCGCCCCGAGCCACCCCTTTGCAGCAGTGTCCCAGGCTAAATTAGACCTGTTAACTTGTACAAAGTGCTGTCGTCTAAAGGGCCAAGATTTCCATGCCTGATGCTCGCCCGCGATATTTGGTCACGGTTTGTCACCACCGCTCCTGTGCCCGCAACGGCTCCGAGCAAGTGCTGGCGGCCTTTCAGCAGCATCAATCTGACCGGATTATGGTCAGCGGTTGTGAGTGTCAAGGCCAGTGCGGCGCAGGGCCAACGGTGCGCGTGATGCCCGCTGATGTTTGGTACTGCCGAGTCAAGCCCGAGGATGTCGACACCATTGTCGAACAGCATTTGACCGAGGGGGGAAAGCCGGTGGAGGCGCGACTCAATCCCCGGTTTCATCAACCGCAGTCGGCTTACGCCAACTTAGCGGCTCAGTACCAGGCCTTCACTCAATCTTCACAGACGGAGTCTTGATCAGGGGACGGTTCCTGCGGTCACTGGGTGCTAAAGATCAAGGGGGCGAATTCCCAAAGAACCGTCCCCTAGCGCCTGCCTATTGATTAGCCTGAGTGGCTTGAGTCGGCACAGCGACAGCGGGTAAGGAGGGTGAAGTGCCGGCCATCAAACCATTTTGATTTTCGATCGGCAGCGATCTAATCTGGCCCATCAAACTCGACATTTCCAGCGCACTCATGGCGTAGTTCCACCCCAGATTGCTCTTGATGCCCGCCCGCTCCAGTGCTTGTTGCATGGTATCCGTCGTCAGCACCCCAAACACAATCGGCACTCCCGTTTGAAAACTGGCCGCAGCAATGCCCTTCGACACCTCGCTGGCGACATAGTCAAAGTGTGGCGTCTGCCCCTTAATCACTGCCCCCAAACAGATAATGGCGTTGTATCGCCCCGTGAGCGCTAATTGCCGCGCCACCATGGGAATCTCGAAACTCCCCGGTACCCAAGCGTAATCCACTTGCTCACCGTGAGGATCAACGTCAACGCCGTGGCGCTTGAGACAATCCTGACAGCCCCCAAGTAACTTTTCCGTAATCAAATCGTTAAAACGACCAATCACCAGGGCAAAACGACGGGGCTCGCCCTGGTGAAAATTGCCTTCAAAAACAGCCATGAAATCAATGCCTAAATCGGGCTACACCACCAGGTAGTTTAGCCCACCTACCACGACGACCAAAATTCCCCAAACGACGGAACCGAGCAGAATCAACCGCTTAGACTGTTCCCAGTTTTGGGGAGAAGCATAGGCAACGGGCACCCCGATCACCATTACAAATGACAAAAAAACCAGCGCAAAAAGTGCCAACTGGAAGACAATGACCATTTCGCTTAAATCTCACTATCTCAACACAACAGCAACTGAGGTAGTGGCAGCCATTAAAGCCTGCAATTACCCAGATGATTATTAGTAAGCTATCAGAAATGTGGGTGCGACGGAAGTCTCAAGCCCAGGGCAAGCAGCGGCAGCGATCGCGCTGGTGACCTGAACAGGAGACGCTCGCGGCGCACCCAGCTGCTGTATTACGTTGGAACCGCCGATGGATTTGGTGCTGTGTCATACCACTGCTGACTTTGACACCCTGGGGGCAGCCGTGGGCGTGACCTTGCTCAACCCGGCTGCGCGGATCGTGCTCGGGGGCGGCTGTCACCCCACGGTACAAGCCTTTTTGGCCCTCCATCGCGATGAGTATCCCTTGATTGAACGGCGCGCCGTGAACCTCGACGCGGTAGAGGCGATCGCGGTGGTCGATACCCAATCGCTAAAACGCCTGGGGCCGCTGGGAGACTGGGTCACCACCGTGGCCGCACGGGGGGGCCAAGTCCACGTCTATGACCATCACCAAGACAGCGATCGCAGCTTGCCCGCTACCGCCTTTTGCGTCGAGGCGGTGGGGGCTGCGACCACCCTACTGGTGGAACGGTTGCAGGCCCAGCACATCACCCTCAACACCAGCCAGGCTACCGTCATGGCCCTGGGCATCCATGTGGATACGGGTTCGCTGACTTTCACGTCATCCACGGTGCGCGATGCCGCGGCCCTGGCCTGGTTGATGGGGCAGGGGGTGAGCCAGAGCGCGATCGCCGAATTTGTCGAACCGAATTTGTCGCCCCCCCTGCAAACTCTGTCAGAAACGGCGATCGCCCAACTCCAGCGGGAGCAGCAGCCCGGTCACACCCTGGGCTGGGTCTTGCTAGAAACCGAGGGTCACGTGCCCGGCCTGTCGGGCTTGGCGGAACGATTGCTCACCTTTCTCGACCTCGATACGCTGCTGTTTGGCGCTTGGTTTCCCGCCAAAGAAGACGCGAAGAAGCTGGTGATCATTGGGCGCACACGGGGCCGGACGGCAGCGATCGGCGATCGCCCCGGCATTGATTTCAATGGGTTGCTGTCGCGCCTGGGGGGCGGCGGGCATCCCACGGCGGCGGCGGTCACCTGTGTCACTCCCGAGCCCCAAGCAGAGTTCGAGCGCACCCTGGCCGCTTTGCGCCAGCAGATTCCCCCGGTACCAACGGCTCGCGATTTGATGTCGTCGCCCGTACGCACAATCCTGCCCACCACCCAAATCACGGAAGCCCAGCGGATTTTGTTGCGCTACGGCCATTCCGGCTTGTCTGTGGTGGATCGCGAGGGGCAACTGGTGGGCGTGATTTCTCGTCGCGATATTGATCTGGCGCTGCACCATGGCTTCGGCCATGCCCCGGTCAAGGGCTACATGTCCACCCAGATCAAAACGGTAACGCCCCAGACGCCCCTGCCCGATATCGAGGCATTGATGGTGACTTACGACATTGGGCGACTGCCGGTGTTAGAAGCAGCCCGGCTCGTCGGCGTGGTCACCCGGACGGACGTGCTGCGACAGCTCCACCAATCCCAACAGGCCGAGTCACCCGCTGCGGTGCAGGCGGCGGCGATCGTGCGCCCGCCCCCCCGCCAACAGCTCTGGCGCACCCTACAGCGGCGCTTAGCCCCGGCTCTGTGGGACATGCTACAGGTGATGGCCCAGGTAGCGAGCGATCGCGGTTGGCAGCTTTATCTGATTGGTGGCGGGGTGCGCGACCTGTTCCTTAGCGATGACGCCGCCCCGCTGACCCTGCCGGACGTGGATCTGGTGGTCGACAGCGCCTATCAAACTCTGGAGATGGGGGCGGGGGTCGTCTTGGCCGAGGCCATCAAGGCCCAACATCCCGAGGCCGAATTGCAAGTTTACGGGCGGTTTCAGACAGCGGCCCTGGTGTGGCATGAGGCCCCCACGAGCCCCGCCAAGTCCCTCATGGTCGACATCGCCACCGCCCGCACGGAGTTTTATCCCTACCCGGCGGCCAATCCCGAGGTCGAGGCCAGTTCCATCCGCCAAGATCTGTACCGCCGCGACTTTACAATCAACGCCCTGGCTATTTGTTTAACGCCCCCCCAAGCGGGGCAACTGCTGGACTTTTTTGGCGGTCTGGTCGATTTACAGGCTCGGCAGATTCGGGTGCTGCACGCCAACAGCTTTATCGAAGACCCCACGCGGATTTATCGGGCGGTGCGCTTTGCGGTGCGGTTGCAGTTCACCCTCGAACCCCAGACCGAAGGCTTTATCCGCCACGCGATCGAGAGCGGCATTTACAAGCGGCTGCAAACCGAAATCGCCAAGCTGCCCGCGCTTCAAACTCGCCTCAAAGCCGAACTGCAATACATCCTGGAGGCCGACTACTGGGAAAGCGCCCTGGCGTTACTTGACGATCTGGGGGCCTTGGTATGCCTACACTCCGACCTGGAACTCAGCGATCGCCGCTGGCGACAAATGCGGCGGCTGAGTCGCTGGCTGACCCACGTGGACTTGTTGCGCTCCCTGCCCCCCTGGCAAATGCGCTTAGAGTTACTGTTGACGGGCGTACCGGCGGCGGATCGGGCCGTCGTCGCCGAACATTTGCAATTGCCCCAAACCAGCATTCAGCGGCTGGCGGCGCTCGCCGAGGCCGAAACCACCCTTGCGACGCAATTACCCGCCTGCGATCGCCCCAGCCAATGTTGCCAACTACTGCAGCCCTATGACTTAGAAACGTTAGTGCTAGTGAGTTTGCGCCAGAGCCAGGAAATCCGCGATCGCCTCTGGCGCTATCTGACTCACTGGTCTCAGGTCAAAGCCCCGGTCAATGGCCACGACCTTAAACAATTGGGCTATCGCCCCGGTCCCGCCTATCGGGAGATTTTGGCCGCCGTGTTGGCCGCCACCCGCGATGGCGAATTGACCACCCGAGCAGAGGCGATCGCCTTTATCCAACAAAATTTTTCCCCTCGTAAAAGTCGCGATCGCTGATCCAGCAATCCATCCAGCAGACATCACCAGGTCAATCTGCGTTGATTCACACAACGGGGTAGATAAAGAGGGGCTAAAATCGGAACTGTTTTGCCGACTTCATTCAAACCTATGCCCCTTGCTCCTGGAACCGCCCTGCAAAATGGCCACTACGTCATTGATGCCCTGCTCGAAGCCGCGCCCAATGGCGACCTCTATTGGGGCACCCATGTTGTCGCGGGGATGCCCGTCTTTATTCAAATTTTTCCGGTGGCAGGCAATTCAGGACAAGGGGACTTATCAAGTCTGATCGCCCGGCTAGAAGGGGTCGCCTTTTCGCCGCGATCGCCCCTCCCCAATCCCTTGCAACTCTTTCGAGGCGACGACCACACCCTCTGTCTCGCGATGGGCACCACCGTCGGGTTGCCCTGGTCATCGGCCCGCAAACATTATTCGCCGCTCTCCCCCAAGCAAGCGTTGGCAACCATTCGCCAAGTGGCCAGCAGCGCCAACTGGCTGCGGGAACAGGGTCTAAAGGGGATGGATTTGTCACCCAACCGGGTCTGGCTCACCCCCGACCTCAAACATCTCACCCTCACGGGCCTACCCCACGCCTACTTGCAATCGGATGAAGCCGCCGTCGCCCCCGATACCTCCGTCCGAGCACTCGCCAAACTGCTCTTTAGCCTGTTAACCGGAGCCCTGCTGACCACTCAAGACGAAATGGGGGATGCTCTGCGAGCCCGCCTCCAACAGCATCGTCCCAACTTGAGCCCCGTCATCATCGACGCCATCGAACAGGGCGTGCGATCGCCCGCTGCCGAGCCACCCCTCACCCTCGAGCAGTGGCTCGCACTGTTACCCAATGCAGGCGCGACCCATCAGCTTCAGTCCTCCCACCAACCCTTGACGTCGCGCCCTGCGCCAGTCGACACCCCCCGCCACGCCTCTGTCTCCCAGCATCCCCAACCGCCATCCAAACCCAAGCTGCTGCCCGCTCTGACCGGGACGGCATTGCTAGCCGCGATCGCTGGGGTCGGCCTGGGCACGGTTTGGCGACTCAATGCAAAAAGTCTGCCGGGGGGCATTCAGCTCGATCCCCAACAGTCCTTCCCAGCTCAGGCGGGCTGGTCTGGCGATACGCCCACCGCGACTTTCGACACGCCCTATGTGCCTGCCCGGAATGTGCCCATTCGGCAAGATGAATGGTACGACATCAGTCCGGCTGAAACCTTTGAAGAACCCGTCTATGCACCGGAAGCCGCCGACCCCATCGACGAATCTTATGACGAATCTTATTTAGAAACGGACCCGACCCCGGAGGCCTCGCCCCCCATCGAGTACGAGGAATCCGCCCCCGAAATCCCCGTGGAAACCCCTGACGAGCCCGCACCGGCCCCTGAGGGTGCGCCCTCTACCCCCCTGGAAGTCCCTGATGAGGCTCCGGCAGAAACTAACCCAGCCAATTTTTCCAACGCTCATGATGCGCTCATGCAGCCCTTGGCAGACCCTCGCCCGAAGGCAACCCCAACCGTTGACCGGGCCTCTGAGCGTTGACCGCGCAAAGCCCCCCTGGCGCTCCCCGGAACTTTGGTACGGTGGAAGGAGGGGACTTTTGGTCAAGAACGTTATAATCTGAACGAAAGGTGTAACAAACTGTGACATTATGAGTACCCCAGTAGTCCATGCGTTCTTCATGGGTCGTGCTTTGGCGACAGCGATCGCTGAGCAAGTCGAACAGACAATGACTGAAACCCTTAGCAATTTGGGGCGGTTTGACGCTGAGCAACGCGAAAACTTACGTCACTTCACTGAAGAGGTCATGGCTCGGGTCCACCAGCAGGAAGCGGCGGTTTCTCAGACTACTGGTAGCAATGGCTTCAGCACCGTCCCTGGAACCGCTAGCTCACAGGACTTGCAAGCCACCATTGATAATCTTAGAGCCGAAGTTGCTCAAGTCCGTTCGACTTTACAACAGTACCGGGCATCCTTAAATTGACGGTCTGGCCTTGCGCCCACCATTAAGCTGCTGTTTTTGTTCCCCAATCAACGTGCACCTGGGAGTTTGAGTGTCTGCTGCCTACGATTCTGAAACCACTTTGCCAGCCTTTTCTGAAAACCATTCAGAAAAGGGTACAAGGCCCAGCGAGCCTCAGCAATTATCGGCCTCTCTAGCCGCTGAGTCGCATCAGCCTGAAAATAAATCGCCCGCGCTAGACATCGACTCCCCCATCGACTTCAATGCTTCTGCCCATGCTGCGCCTCCCCAGAGCTCAGCCGCCGCTTTTTTAGACCTCTCCTCTCCGCCGCAGTCCAATACGGATGCGGTTGGTGTCAGTCCAACTCGACCTACACCGGGCCGAAAGAAGGCCTATCGGTGGAACCGTAAGCACTATTCACGCACCAAACGCTCCGTTGATATCTGGTCATTTGTATTCCGCTTTCTCGGGGCTCGGTGGCTGCACAAGCGCCCCTGGAGCTATGCGGGCGAAATGACGCCGGAAAAAATGGCCCTCCGGCGACGCAAGCAAGCGATCTGGATTCGCGAAACTTTTTTAGAACTTGGCCCCACGTTTATTAAGCTAGGGCAACTCTTTTCAACCCGTGCCGATCTGTTCCCCATCGAATATGTCGAGGAGCTTTCCAAACTTCAGGACCGAGTTCCCGCCTTCAGCTTTGAGCAGGTCGAAGAAATTATTCAAGCCGATTTTGGTAAATCGGTGCCGGAACTATTCAAAAGTTTTGATCCTATTCCCCTGGCGGCGGCCAGTTTAGGGCAGGTACACCGCGCCCAGTTGCACTCCGGCGAAGAGGTCGTCGTCAAGGTGCAGCGCCCTGGTCTCAAACGCCTATTTAAAATTGACTTGTCGATTTTGCGCGGCATTGCGGTTTACTTCCAAAATCATCCCTCCTGGGGCCGGGGCCGCGATTGGATTGGCATTTACGAAGAGTGCTGCCGCATTCTTTGGGAAGAAATTGACTATCTTAACGAAGGGCGGAATGCGGACACCTTTCGCCGTAACTTTCGGAAACATAACTGGACTCGGGTACCACGGGTTTTTTGGCGCTATGCCACGCCGCGTGTGCTCACTCTGGAATACATGCCCGGCATCAAAATCAGCCACTATGAAGCGTTAGAAGCGGCGGGGCTCGATCGCAAAGAACTCGCTCAGTTAGGGGCTAAAGCCTATTTACACCAACTTTTGGACGATGGCTTCTTTCACGCTGACCCCCACCCTGGGAACATTGCCGTGAGTCCTGAAGGGGCACTCATTTTTTATGATTTTGGCATGATGGGCCAAATTCAACCGATGACTCGTGAGCGTCTTATGATAACGTTCATAGGAATTGCTCAGCGAAACGCCGAGATGGTGGTCTCTTCTTTAGTTGAACTGGGGGCACTGACCGCCACCGACGACATGGGGCCTGTGCGTCGTTCTGTCCAATATATTTTGGACAATCTGATGGACAAACCCTTTGAGGAGCAATCCGTAGCCGAAATCAGTGATGATTTATACGAGATTGCTTACGACCAACCGTTTCGCTTTCCGGCTACGTTTACGTTTGTGATGAGAGCCTTTTCAACGCTGGAAGGCGTGGGAAAAGGACTAGATCCTGAATTTAACTTTATGGAAGCGGCAAAGCCGTTTGCCACAAAGCTCATGAGTAACAACGACCTTTCTAACTCGACGGAATCCCTATTTGGTGAAATCGGTCGCCAGGCGGCCCAGGTAGGGTCTACAGCGTTTGGCCTACCACGGCGATTAGAAGACACCCTCGACAAATTAGAGCGGGGAGATGTCCGGGTCCGGGTGCGTTCCATCGAAACTGACCGCATTTTACGACGTGTCAGTAATGTAAATATGGCGACCAACTACACGCTGCTAGTCGGTGCCTTTATTTTGTCAGCCACCATTTTGCTGGTTTACGGGTTCCTTTGGCTGGCGATCGCGGCCTTTGTGGTAGCGGGTGTCGCGGGTGCGGCCCTGTTACGCCTGATGCTGCAGATGGGACGAGCTGACCGGCTTTAAGTAAGGGAAAGAGGGTCGATGCTCAAGCTACTCTTTGCTGGAATGACCGATCCAGGTCTGGTTCGTTCCAGTAATCAAGACACCTATTACGTCGATCCTCAGGGACGTTTTTTTATCGTGGCTGATGGCATGGGCGGCCATGCTGGCGGTCAAGAAGCTAGTGGGATCGCCACCGACGTGATTCGTCAGTATCTGGAGGAGCATTGGGAGTCTGGGCTCGCCACGCCCCAAATTCTAGAACAAGCGCTGTCACTGGCCAATCAAGCTATTCTCAAAGACCAAAAACAGCACCCCGAGCGGGGTGATATGGGCACCACCACCGTAGTGCTGGTGTTTCGCTTGGATCAAGATGAGCAGCCCTGGTGTGCCCACGTCGGTGATTCTCGGCTATATCGGTTGCGGGGTCCCAAAATTGCCGCGCTGACAGAGGATCACACCTGGATCGCGCGGGCGATTCGGGAAGGGGAACTGACGGCTGACCAGTCGCGCAGTCACCCCTGGCGGCATGTGCTGTCTCAGTGCCTCGGGCGCGAAGACATGCACCGGATTGATGTGCAGCCCGTAGAAGCGCAACCGGGCGATCGCTTTTTGCTCTGTAGCGATGGTCTCACCGAAGAATTACCCGATACCATCATCGCTGCTCACCTTAAATCAATTCGGGCGGTCGAGAGTGCCGCCCAGGCGCTCATTAACTCTGCCAAAAAGCATGGCGGACGTGACAACATCACCGTCGTGCTCGTCACGTTGCTCCTAGATATCCCAGTTGCCAACGACACCACCGGCACCGAAACGGGCTTTGTAGTGGAAGAATAGCGTTCATGGACTAGCGGAGGACGTTAAGAAACGCGATCTTTTTCAGCCCGCACCGCAAAGTTTGAATGCTGAATTAACCTGGAGATCTAGAGCTGCGATCGCGGCCCTTTCGCGGGATGATGGACAGGTTGTTAGCGCAGGGGAAGGTGGATCATGGCGCGATCGCCCCTCACCGGAGCCACCCACGTCTGGGGAATTATTGGCCACCCCATCGAACATTCCTTATCACCCCCCATGCAGAATGCCGCCCTGGCGCAATTAGGGGTGGATGGAGTGTATGTACCGTTTCCTGTCCAGCCTGAAGACTTAAAGGCCGCGATCGCGGGACTGTGGGCGCTGGGGGTGCAGGGATTTAACGTCACCATTCCCCACAAGCAAGCGGTCATGGCGCAGTTGGCCTCGGTCACCGATATCGGCCAGGCGGTGGGCGCGGTCAACACCGTTTGGCGCACCCCAGCCGGTTGGGCGGGCACCAATACCGACGTCACGGGCTTTATTGCCCCACTGCAAGTCGGCGATCGCGACTGGGCCAACAACCGCGTGGTGATTTTGGGTAATGGCGGTGCCGCGCGAGCAGTTGTAGCCGGGTGTACCATCCTGGGCTGCACTGACCTCTGGGTAGTGGGTCGCAGCATTGATAAATTGCAACAGTTCACTCACAGTTGGCAAACCTCGCCCCTGCAGCCCCAGTTGCAGATCGGTCTCACCCCTCGGTTAGACGAGTTGTTGCCGCAGACCACCCTACTGGTGAACACCACGCCAGTGGGCATGCATCCTGAGGTCAACACCTCACCCGTGACCGCAGCACAAATAGCCTTGTTGCCGCCGGGAGCGATCGCCTACGACCTGATCTACACCCCCAGTCCCACCCAGTTCCTCCAGCTCGCCCATCAGCGGGGACTCACCACCTATGACGGCACAGAAATGCTCGTCCAGCAAGGAGCCGCCGCCCTCGAAATTTGGACCCAAAAATCGCCCCCCGTCGACCTCATGCGCCACACCCTAAGAGCACAACTGGGCCTAACTCCCTAAAGCCGATAGCGATCGTCAACCCCACCTACCCATCACCCCATCACCCCATCACCCCACCACCCCATCACCCCATCACCCCATCACCCCATCACCCCATCACCCCACCACCCCACTGACCCACCTACCCCCCAACCCATCACCCCACCACCCGCCCCGCCGCTGCCGCCACCCGCATTTCGCGATACGCTAGTTTTCGGGATATTCATTGGTTGAGTTAAAGGAATCTCTATGATCCGCACCGGACTGAAAACCGTCTTGATGACTGGTTTAATCGCCTGCCTGTTTGCATTGACCTTTGTGCTGACGCCGCCCGCTCAGGCCATGACCCAAATTGAGTTAAAAGACATCACCTACTCAGCCTGTCCTGAGGAAATTGGTGAGGGCATGGTGGCTGCGGGATCGCTGCAAAAGGCTAACTGCTATCTGATTACCGGAACAGCGGTAAACCGCTCTGGCAAGCTAGTGCTAAATGCGGACATATTTGGTCGCATCTACGACGCCAACAATAACCCCGCCATGATGAACCGCACTCGCCTGGGAGCCATTGACGAAGTGCCGCCCGGCGAAAGCCCCTTTGAGCTGAGGATTTCGGTCGCCGCCAACCAACCCGAACCGCTCAAACTCGAACAGTTCAAAGCCGCTGGGTTCACCGGACGAGTCCGTCGGTAGGTTCGTCAAGCAATGACATCTCCCTCCCCCTGTCGCTGTAGTTGGGTACACGACGACCCGATCGAGGTCGCCTACCACGATCGCGAATGGGGCGTACCGCTCCACGACGATCGCACCCTATTTGAATTTCTCGTGCTTGACGGTTTTCAAGCGGGTCTGAGCTGGATCACGATTTTGCGCAAGCGCGAAAACTTTCGTCAGGCGTTTGACCAGTTTGACCCAGCGATCGTGGCAGGCTATGACGCCACCAAACATCAGGCGTTGCTGCAAGACCCGAGCATTATTCGCAATCGCCTCAAAATTCAAGCCGCCACCACCAACGCCCAAGCCTTTCTCCAAGTGCAAGCAGAGTTTGGCAGCTTCGACACCTACCTGTGGAACTGGGTGAACGGCACCCCGCTGCAAAATGCCTGGCCGTCGCTAGACGCAGTGCCCGCCCGCACAGACCTGTCCGACGCCATCAGCAAAGACCTGAAAAAGCGCTGCTTTAAGTTTACGGGGTCGGTAATCTGCTACGCCTTCATGCAAGCGATCGGCATGGTGAATGACCACACGGTTGATTGCTTTCGCCATGCTGAGGTGAGGGATTTGGTGTAGGGAAGGTGATGGGTGGATTTGGTATAGGGAGGGTGAGGTGATGGGTGGGTTAGGTGAGATTAAGGGAGTAATTGAGTGACCCTGTTGTTCTGAGTTCTCACACCCTACCACCCTGCCACCCTCCTACCGCCTTCTCAGCTTGCTCACCAGCTTGCGCGAAAACTGCACGTTCAAGGCCTCTCGGGTGGCCCATTCTTGCAGAATGCGGTAGAAGAGCTGGCGATCGGGCGCTTGCAGCACGGCGGTTTGGTCAGCGGTTTCAATGGCGTAGGGGTAGCCGCCCCCCACGATCACTTCCGCTTTGACCCAGTTGATGACGGTTTCAGCCATGCCCGCTTCCCAGATCCACAGGGGCAGTTCGAGGCGAGCGGGGGGGCGATCGCGGGTCGTTTGCAGATAGCTGAAGATCACCTGGTCTTGCTGGTCGCCATATTTGTCGAGAATGCCTTCGCGATCGCACTGGAGCAGGGGAGTGCGATCGCCCCACTTCATCAAGCGCTTCAGCACCTGCGCATCGTGGATGGCCTCGACCGCCTTCACCTCAGCATCGTAGTGATGTAGCAGGGTCGTGATATCGCGGGCGTAGGAGGTGTCGATAAAGCCGACCAGGGGCACCCGGCACTGTTGACTGGTTTCCAACAGACGCACCATGGCGTTGACATAGGCCGCCTGACTTTCCGGGTCAAAGGCATCGGCAAAGGTCACGACCAGCGACCCGTCAAAAAATACCAGCGTTCGCTCGGGCTCTGGGCAGGTCTGCATATAGCTGACCAGCTTACTGGCCTCCATCTCAAAGCGGCGAATATTGACCCGCCGATCGACCGGATCGCCCTGATGGTTGACGCGCAAATCTTCTGGCGTCAGGACGTCCAGCGCAATGTCTTTGGTATATTGCCCATCAGGCGTGTGGGGATTTTCGAACCAGCCGATTTGAATCAGTGCCACCGGCAACGACACATCTTTGCTCGGAAAAATTTGGGAACCATCCACCGCAAAGGTGGTCACCCCCGCCAATTGCTCCTTCACCCAGGCCAAACTATCTTCGCGGTTTTCCCAGTGATGGGGGTTCGCGATGACGCTCTTGTCCACCACCTCAAACGATTCCAACAGGTGCGCCCCGATGCCGCGTTTCGACAACCTTGTGGCCGTTTTCGCAAAGGGCTCCTGGGTCAGGGATTTCCAGGCTTGGCGGTAGCGTTCGAGATCATAGACCAGGGTTTGGTCAAACTGGGCAAGGACTTCACGCTTTGCTTCCAACACGGCGCGGATTTGAGCAGGGCTAACTGGCATAAATCCCGTCTTTTTATCTAGAACGAATGTATTGTATCGTCGTTTTTCCCGATGCGATCGCTGAATTGCTGACTGACTTAGGAATGAGGATCAAATAACATCCAAATTGTTTAGAGCAGGCATCTTGCCTACCTTGGGACAGCCGAGACGGCTATCCCAACTTATTCAATTCTCATTCCTTCGGGGCGAGGCCTGCTCACCCCCTCTCCGAGCCAGAGCAGGACATGGTTTTGAGAATGCCTTGCCTGGACAAACAAGCCGGAAGAGATTTGCTACCCTATGCAGACTGATTGGTAGGAGTCTACAGCGTTTGGAACGGGAACCCGCGATCGCGCCTCAGTCCCAGTCGGATCTCGTTTCGGGGCGATCGCCGTTAGTCGTTGGCAAAGTCGACATTCCCCCTGGCAAGCGGGTCAAGGTCGAGATTCCGGTGACGCGCCTGCCGACGGGCACCACCCTGTCGCTACCAGTGGCAGTCGTGCGGGGGCGCTATCCTGGTCCTTGCATTTGGCTCAGCGCCGCCATCCACGGCGACGAATTGAACGGTGTCGACATTATTCGCCGCATCGTGCGATCGCTGAAAACGCCTTATCTCCACGGCACTGTTCTCGCGGTACCCGTCGTCAATATCTTTGGCCTGATCGAACAGTCGCGCTACCTGCCCGATCGCCGCGATCTCAACCGCTCTTTCCCCGGTTCCCCACGGGGGTCTCTGGCCGCCCGCCTCGCCGCCATCTTCATGCAGGAGGTCGTCAGCCATTGCACCCACGGCATCGACCTGCATACCGCCGCCATTCACCGCAACAACTTTCCCCAGATTCGCGCCAACCTGCACGACCCGACCACCTACGCTTTCGCCAAGGCTTTTGGAGCTCCCATCGTGATCCATTCCGACACGCGAGACGGCTCCCTGCGAGAAGCGGCTGCCAAACGCCACATTCCCACCCTGCTGTATGAAGGGGGGGAAGCCTTGCGCTTTGGGGAAGAAGCCATCCAGGTCGGGGTGGACGGCGTGCGTCGCGCTTTGTCGTATCTCGATATGTATACCCTGGATGCGCCGACTCAGGTCACGATTCCCATCGAGTCTCATGAAACGCGGTGGGTGCGAGCGTCGCGAGGGGGCTTTTGGCATCGTAAGGCCCAACTAGGCCAGCGGGTGAGCCGCAAAGAAACCCTCGGTTTCATCACCGATGCCTTTGGCGACAAGCCTACCCCAGTGCGCAGCCCGCTTGAGGGTTGGGTCATCAGCCACAACCAAAATCCCCTCATTCACCAGGGTGACGCCCTCGTGCACATTGCCAAATCCAAAACGTTGTGAGCCTTGGCGGCTCATGCCCCTCATCGGTAAGGAGAAAGAGTGCAAGGGGCGTAAGACGCCCGTCCAGGCCTAGAGCATCGGTTCACAATGACTAAAAACCCGGTTTCTCCGTTGGTGGGTGGACGAGATTTGGCTATCCCAAAAGGCGAAATTGGGTTTCTGTACCGACGTTCTAATGGTGGTGATGGTCGTGACCTTCGCCGTGGGTGCAGGTTTGCTGCTCCGGAGACTGGGTCGCTAGCGTGCCGCTCAGGTAAGCAGAGACGGCTGCATCGGGCTGGGTTGTGGTTGTGACTAGACCTTCGATGCCATGCCAGGCGAGGCGTTGGGTTAGGGACTGCCCCATGCCACCCGAGATGAGCACTTGCACATCGGCTAGATGATCGGGAATGTTGCCGGAAAATTCGTGGAAGGTTTGGTCTTGAGAGACGTCGACGAAGGCTTTTTGGGCGATCGCCTGGTCATTCACTTCATAAATCCAAAACCGACGGCAGTGTCCTGCATGTTCGGTGATGTGGGTGCGGTCTTGACTGGTAACGGCTATTTTCATGGCTTTTACTGGAAAATGTAGCGAGTACGATATGAGTTGGTTGAGCCACATCATGCCAATCGGCAACGGGTTAGAAATGTCCGAGGGTTGGACCCGGCGGCGCTTTGCAGTAAAGTTCTCAGCGTGCCAGCCCTAAGGATTCTCTCGCTTGCGCAACCCGCTTTGAAATGAGCGGCCCATCTAACTGCTAATAGCCTATCACAACTTTTTCTTTTAGAAAATATTGACAGCTTGATGACTCCGCATCTACGGCATCCTGCGGAGCAGTTCACGATCGCCACATCGAGTTTCGACGACGCTTTCAGCAATTGCCGCACAAATTACCGGTGTAGGGACGACATCAGCTTGTGTCATGACTCCCATGCCTGATGTCGTCACTCCCGCAGGTGCTGATATGAAGCCCCCATGAAGCGGAGCCACTCCGCCAAGTTCTGGCATGACCCCCACACCTACCGGAGTCACGCCCCTAAAGGCGGCTGGTCACTCCCTCAGGTTGCGTAGTCACCGCAGGTCTCTGTGGGTTGGCGATCGCCGCCCCCTGAAGCCGCTACAACACGCGAAAACAGCCCCCCGAAGAACGAGGGCCCGTCAGCGTTTCAGAACTGCCGGTTTTGACGAGTCGATTACGGCCTACCGTGCCAGCCAGGGTAAGCGCAAGAAAAATGTCGCTATGAGATGCTAATAGGGATCTTGAAGCA